>ERZ1090863.14-NODE-14-length-132091-cov-25.679042_pt1 | contig 132091 bp, 104 predicted proteins | sample MGYA00478480_ERZ1090863 | MGnify/ENA primary metagenome ERZ1090863 (study PRJEB33644, sample SAMEA5815746) | chicken gut metagenome | biome: Chicken; feature: Gastrointestinal Tract; material: Caecum | place: Ireland | collected 2019-01-01 | study: A study of...
GTGTCATCCATATGCTGCGCAATTCTTTTAAATATGTGAATTATAACGATCTGAAAAAGTTTTCCGCAGACTTCAAGGCTGTCTATAACGCGCCCAATGAATCCGCAGTGTTTTTGACCTCATAGTTTAGCATTACGCTGCTCTGCTTGCATGTCTCTGGATTGCCCTGTATACTGTCATCAGTATACAGAAAGAAAAAGGGTTCCAGAGCACCCTCCGTGACAAGTCGTGTACTCTGAAACCCTGGCATTAAAACCATGGTTATTGTATCAGATTACACGGTTACTTACAATCACGAAAATGATATTTTTTGTTGAGAGCAGCGCCATATCCTACTGCCCGATCTGCGGGGAGTCGCTTTCCTACCGGGATTCCTGCATCAGGATCATGCGGCTGGAGGGCGGAAGGAAACGGAGATTCCTGATCCGAAGGCTGAAATGCAACAGCTGCGGCAGGCTCCACCGTGAACTTCCAGACTGTCTGGTTCCTTACAAGCACTATGCCGCCGAAGAGATCTCCGGTGTGCTGGATGGGGTCGTCACACCAGAGGATGACGATTCCGCAGATTACCCCTGTGAGACGACAATGCACCGCTGGCATTGCTGGCTGGAAACCAACCGGCTCAGGATAGACGGATACCTGAAATCAACAGGATACCGTCTGCTGGGATTCTCCACAGAACTTCTGGGATCCCGGGTGCCGCTGCTCGATAAGCTGCGAAGTTCACGTCCGGAATGGCTGGAAACACTGCTCCGGTTCCTTTATAATTCCGGAGGTTTTCTTGTCCCCGTTTAACATCCAGGTTCTGCACCGACTTTGTTTTGCTGTCACCACTGCCCTGTGGTACCCTCCCTGCAAAGGAGGTTATGACCAATGAAAACAAACGAAGCCATAAAGTGGCAGGAGGAACAGGCACTACAGCGGTACCAGCTGATCGCTCCCCTGCTGGATGGATCGCTGGACAATGCAAAGCGGATCCAGCTGCGGGAAGCAATCGCAGAACAGAACGGGCTGTCCCCACGAACCCTGTACCGCTATGAAGCAGCTTACAGAAAGGGCGGGTTCCCCGGGCTGAAACCGCAGGACCGGGAATCAAAGCGCTCCCCGAAACTCCCGGAAAACTTTGATGAACTTCTGGAACAGGCAATACAGCTGAAGCGGGAAGTGCCAAAACGCTCGGTCCGGCAGATCATCTATATCCTGGAACTGGAGGGCCGTGTAGCCCCGGGAGTCCTGAAGCGGTCCACAATGGAGCGGTATCTCTACAAAGCCGGATTCGGCGTCCGGCAGATGCAGATGTACAACGATGCCAGGAAGAGTTCCTCAAAACGGTTCTGCAAACCGCACCGGATGATGCTGATCCAGGGCGACATTAAATATGGCATAAAGCTTCCCATCGGCAGGAATGGGGCTATGGTCCAGACTTATCTCTCTTCCGCGATCGATGACCATTCCCGGTATGTGATCCAGTCTGAATTCTATGCCAGCCAGGAAGAATCCATTGTGGAGGATACTTTCCGGAAAGTGGTCCTCAAAGCCGGAAAATTTGATGCCTGTTACTTTGATAACGGATCACAGTACATAGCAAAACAGCTGAAACTCTCCCTTGGGAAGCTTGGGATCACAATCCGTCATGCGCCCAGGGCGAGTGGAAAATCCAAGGGCAAATGTGAAAAATTCCATCAGGTTGTAGATTCCTACCTGAGGGAAGCAAAGGCGCATCAGATCCGGACACTGGAACAGCTGAACCAGTACTGGGGGATCTTCCTGGAAGAGTACTATCACAAGAAGCCTCATGAAGGGATCCGTGAGTATTACGAAAGCCTGGGCAGCCCTGTTCCCGCCCAGGGGATCTCACCGCTGCAGGAATGGGGAAGGGACAGCCGTCCCCTGATATTTCTGGATACCGGTGTAATCGTAGAAGCATTTCTCCATCACGAGACCCGTCTGGTAGACAAAGGTGCGTGCATCAGCTTCCAGGGCAGAAAATATGAGACAAAACCTTCCCTGATCGGCTGCAAAGTGGAGATTTCCTACGACCCGATGTCTCCGGAAGTGGTCAGGGTCTCCTATCCGGGGATCCCGCCTTTTGAGGCAGAACCGGTAAAGATCGGGGAATTCTGCTCCAAAACTCCGGCGCTGCCTGTCTCCATGCAGGAACAGGAAACGGAAGCTTCCCGGTTCCTTTCCGCATTGGAAAAGAAACATGCACAGAGCAGACAGCAGGTAGCTGACGCGATCTCCTTCGGTCAGTACAGGAAGGATGGTGGCAGCGATGTATGAAACATTTTTCCAGATGGAGCATACTCCATTTTCAAGGAACACGCCGGTTGCCGACCTTTATGAATCGCCTGCTATGGCAGACACCCTGGGGAGGCTTGCTTATGCGGCGGACCGCCAGCTCTTTGCGGTAGTCACTGCGGATGCAGGCTGTGGGAAATCCACGCTCATCCGCCGGTTTGTGACCAGCCTGTCCAAAGAGGAATACCTGTTCCTTTATCTGTCGGATTCCAAACTGACCCCGCGGTGGTTCTATAAAGGGATGCTGGACCAGCTGGGGATCGAGTCAAAGTTTTACCGCGGTGACGCAAAGCGGCAGCTCCAGAAGGAAGTGGAGATCATCCGCGGCGTCCAGAAGAAAAAAGTGGTCTGCATCCTGGATGAGGCCCATCTTCTGGAGAAGGAGACCATTGAGGAGTTTCGCTTTCTGCTGAATTACCGCTTTGATTCCATCAGCCCGATGGCGCTTGTCCTTGTGGGGCAGACGGAACTGTGGGATAAACTCCGGATGCAGCGGTACGCTGCTGTCCGGCAGAGGATCGATATCAACTGTGTCCTTCCCCATCTGGACCGTGCGGAAACCGAACGGTACATCCAGTCCCATCTGGCTTATGCCGGCGGCAGGCAGGACATCTTCACGGATAAAGCGCTGGATGATATCTATAAGGAATCCACCGGGATTCCACGCCGGATCAACCGGATCTGTGAAAAGAGCCTGATGTATGCCAGCCAGCAGGGGAAACGCCTGATCGATGAACACCTTGTCCGCTATATCATTGAACATGAGATGCTGGGAGGTGACACACGCCAATGATCACATTTACCTGTAAAGGGAAAGGGTGTTCTCCCCGCCAGTGGGAAGGCAGCCTTGAGATCCTGCAGAGAGGGAACCCGTGTGAGGCAGAACTCTGTGCCAGGGGAAGCCGCTTCCACCTGATCGTAGGAAGGCATTCCTATGGAAACTATCTCTGTATTCCCAACTGGGATGCTGGTACAGAACTCTCATCACTGACAGATCTATTCTGGAATGAGGAACGCCTCCGGCATTACAGCCGTATGAAAAAGGCAGATGCCTGTACCATCGTATCGGCGCTTAAAGTGCTGGCAGAGCATGGATGCATGAACTGATTCCTTTTGTGATGGGGCGGCTGTCCGCCCCATCACAAAAGGAACATTCCATGACAGATATCCTGGCAATCTCATGACAGCATGACAGAGCGAGATTATGACAGCCCAGGAGAGCATTAACATCAAGTACAAAACCATATTCTGCCATATTCTGTACAATCCATGCCAAATCATGGGTTCTGGAACATTCCATTTTATACGCTGTTTCTGAAAATTGATACCATGTTGTAGCAGCAATATCTTCCGGCAGCATCGTACGCATTAAAAGTATTCCCGCCGGTTTTATAAGCCGGAATATCTCTTTCTGAAAACTCCGGAAAGACTTTAAATGTTCTATCAGCATGGATGCTAATACAACGTCAACCGAATCATTATTTAATGGTGTACAGCAAATATTTCCATGAATCCATTGTACGTCATTTGTCCTTTTTCTGGCAATTGACAACATTGTTTCATCAATATCTATTCCAATTACCATTTCAAATGAAGATGCCAACGGAACACTGAACCGTCCCACACCGCATCCACAATCCAGAAGTACTCCTCTCTTCTGTTCCGGAACTGCGGTAAGAAATAACTCTACCCATTTTTCAACCCGTTTTTCTTTGTCCCGATAGCTTTCAAAAGCTGCGGCAAAAGACATCATTTACCTCTTTTCATATGTTGTTCACGCAATCTTACTGCTTCTTGTATTCCAGCGCTGCGTACAGATCTCCTTTGATCCGATCCGCATCCTTTTTTAACCATTCGTGCAATCTGTCCTTCTCAGCCCGCTCCAACTGCCATATCCATTGATCATATTCCAGTTCCGGTTTCCAGTTTATTTCGAATGATAATTCTGTAAACCTGACACTTAAATCATCTTTTTCAAGGGAGCGCAGATTCCATTCTTTGGCAAATTTGTTGTATCTCAGTATTCTTTCTTCTATGCATACATCCACTGTCTCCACAGCGCTCTGCAGAACCAGCTCCATTTCTTTATCCTTCCGGAACCAGCAGCGTTTTAACCGGATCTGCTGGTACCACTTTTTCAGCGCATATAACTGCGCAAGAAATTCTATGTTGTGATCCTGAATCTTTTTTAAATGTCTGTCCGAAAGCCGCGTATTGGATTCCGAAAAATCTTTATCCAAATTCACGCCGGCTTCCGCATGAAGCTGATTCGCGGCTACCGGTTTTCGGATCACCTGCCCCGCGGCAGTCATAGTTCCAAATCCTATGGAGGAAGGGCCCACAATTCCTGATAATCCTCCCAGAAAGATTCTTGGCTGATCCAGAAAGACTCCCTCCGTAACCGTTCCAATCAAGGATGGAGTGGCTTTGTCACCGGCCTCCCCCCAGGGGGCATAGTTGAAATGAATAAAACCGCTTCCTACCTCGGTATGCTGTACTCTTGATTTTCCTCCGGTTATCAGGACATCGCAAAAATTAATCAGGGATCCCAGCGTTACTCCGTACATTAAAACAGACTGCTTTAATCCTACTGCATGCGCGGTTGACGCCTCTTCCTCCAGCAAGGTTCCCGGACGAAAATGCGCGTTTGCTCCTGCCCTTGCCCTTGGCAGAAGTGTTGTCCCGGATAAAAATCCGCTTGCGACTTCCGCATGCGGGCCGATTACAGAATCGCTGACTGCAGCCGGACCCTCAGTGCCGATTTTAGCATAAGATCCTATAAAGGTTCTCTTTCCCGTCAGGCGGGTTCCCGGATAAAGGATACTTCCGCTGCCAATTCTGTCAATTTCCACTTCCCGGGAAATATATGTTTGCCTGGGATCCAGAATTGTCACGTTTTTTTCCTGCAGTTTCTGAATTTTCCATTCCATTTCTTCCATCATTTTCTGTCTTGCCATACCTCCGCAGAATTTCTTTTCAAACGATTCTCCGCTGCTGTTTTCCCTGAAACTATTTCCACAGCAAATGCATCATAGCTATGCATGTTGCCACAAGCGCAAGCGGAAAATAAAATCCCAATTCTGATTTGGAAAACACTGCTTTCAAATAGTCTCTCTTTTGGCCGAAATCCGATGTATCCATGTTAAAATCAATCTGGCTGTCCTCTTTGCATCTTACGTTATTATACAATTTTCTAAACAATCTTTCTTTTAGGAGATAATAAGAATCAATTCCCCAAAAAATAATAATCGGTATATAAGCGATAAAAAAGTATGTTCTGTCTGCATCTTTATCAGATAGGACAAAAATCCCAGCCACAAGTGTTACCACCCAGCCTTTTAAAGCAAACGAATTCCTACTCATTCTTTCAATGATACTCTGTATCATTTTCATATGTTCGATCTTGTTCAAACCCTTATTCATCCTGTAACGTATACTTATTATTTCATCAGAAGCAAAATATCTTTTAATTCCTGGCATCCGTCAGCAAATACATCTAAATCGAATTTAAGAGATGTCTCTCTAAAATCATTTTTGAAAGAAACATCTCTTAAAATCATTTTCTCTGATTCTGTTTTTGTCAATGGAAATATCCGCGGCCGGGGCATCGAGAGGAAATTTTCCTTTCTCCGCCTTTAGGCTCTCATACAGATATCTCCTTCTCTGGCTGTATCGCCGATCAGAATTTACCAGCCTTGGCTGCTTCCTCGATGGCTACGGCTACGGCTACGGTCATTCCAACCATGGGGTTGTTGCCCGCGCCGATGAGACCCATCATCTCTACGTGAGCCGGTACGGAGGAGGAGCCTGCGAACTGGGCGTCGCTGTGCATACGTCCCATGGTATCGGTCATTCCGTAGGAAGCCGGGCCGGCTGCCATGTTGTCGGGATGCAGGGTACGGCCGGTGCCGCCGCCGGAGGCAACGGAGAAGTATTTCTTGCCGGCCTCGATGCGCTCTTTCTTATAAGTACCTGCTACCGGATGCTGGAAACGGGTGGGGTTGGTGGAGTTTCCGGTGATGGATACGTCCACGTTCTCTCTCCACATGATGGCAACGCCTTCCTGTACATCGTTGGCGCCGTAGCAGTTTACTTTTGCTCTGGGGCTCTCCGGATCTTTGGAGTAGCATTTCCGGAATACTTCTTTCAGCTCGCCGGTGAAGTAATCATACTCTGTCTCCACATAGGTGAAGCCGTTGATACGGGAGATGATCTGAGCGGCGTCCTTGCCCAGTCCGTTCAGGATGACGCGGAGGGGTTTCTTACGCACTTTGTTGGCTTTCTCGGCGATACCGATAGCGCCCTCAGCAGCCGCGAAGGACTCGTGGCCTGCCAGGAACGCGAAGCACTCGGTGTCCTCTTCCAGAAGCATCTTGCCCAGGTTTCCATGTCCCAGACCTACTTTTCTGCGGTCTGCCACGGAACCGGGAATACAGAAGGACTGCAGTCCCTCGCCGATAGCTGCTGCTGCCTCGGAAGCCTTGCGGCAGCCTTTCTTGATAGCGATGGCGGCGCCTACCGTGTAAGCCCACTTCGCGTTCTCAAAGCAGATGGGCTGGATGCCCTCTACCATCTTGTATACGTCCAGGCCGGCAGCCTTGGTCACCTCGGCCGCGCCCTCAATAGAGTCGATGCCGTACTCAGCGAGCTTTGCCAGAACCTGTTTTTCTCTTCTCTCATATGATTCAAATAAAGCCATCTTTTTCGTTCCTCCTCTATTACTCTTTTCTCGGGTCAACAATCTTTACAGCGTCAGCTACGCGGCCGTACTGTCCGGAAGCTTTCTCCAGAGCAGTCTGGGCGTCGTCGCCGTTCTTGATGAAATCCATCATTCTTCCGAAGTTCACATACTTGTAGCCGATGATCTCATCGTTCTCATCCAGAGCGATGCCGGTTACATAGCCTTCTGCCATCTCCAGGTAGCGGGGGCCCTTCTTCAGGGTTCCGTACATGGTTCCAACCTGGGAACGAAGTCCCTTGCCCAGATCCTCCAGACCCGCGCCGATGGGCAGACCTTCCTCGGAGAAGGCGCTCTGGGAACGTCCGTAAACGATCTGCAGGAACAGCTCTCTCATAGCAGTGTTGATGGCGTCGCATACCAGGTCAGTGTTCAGAGCTTCCATGACGGTCAGGCCGGGAAGGATCTCAGAAGCCATGGCTGCGGAATGGGTCATGCCGGAGCAGCCCAGAGTCTCTACCAGAGCCTCCTGGATGATTCCGTCTTTTACATTCAGAGTCAGCTTGCAGGCTCCCTGCTGGGGCGCGCACCAGCCAACACCGTGAGTCAGGCCGGAAATATCTTTTACTTCCTTAGCTTTTACCCATTTTGCCTGTTCCGGAATCGGAGCTGCGCCATGATGAACGCCCTGATGTACCGGACACATCATTTCTACCTCTTTTGAATAAATCATTGTGTAACTCCTTTCAAAATTGATGTTTAACACTGTATGGCTCCGGACGCTTCAGCCGCGCCCAGATTCCTTTCTATTTTCTCACAAACTGTCCGTTTCGTAAAGTGTTTTTTCGATTTTATGACGCTTCTCCTTTCCCGGCCGCTTTTGTTTTCTGCGGTTTTTTATAGTATATGGCCGCCGCGTCAAAGCAGGCCCTTAAGGCCGTCTGGTTTCTCAGCTGCCGCACATTCAGGGTGTGGCGGGCCACAAAATGATTCAGCTTCCCCATATATTCCTCCGGAGAGACGGTTCCCTCGGCCACGTAGGTGAGTCCCTTTTCCCAGCTGGCCGTCAGTTCCGGGTTCAGCAGAGGGCGGATGGAGGCGTTGACCACGTCAAAGACCATCTCCCCCAGCTGAGTGGGGGTGATGATCTGGGTTTTTTTGTTCAGGGCAAGATATTTGATATGGAACAGCTTTTTCAGAATCTCCGCCCGGGTGGCGGAGGTGCCGATGCCGCTGCCTTTGATCTGCTCCCGGAGTTCCTCGTCCTCAATAAGCTGGCCTGCGTTTTCCATAGCCAGGATCATGGAACCGGAATTGTACCGCTTGGGCGGAGAAGTCTCCCCTTCTTTGATCTGAAAGGCCTCCACCGGCAGAACACTTCCTTTCTTCAGCCCGGACAGTGCCTGAAGAAAATCCGCGCCGCAGAGGGCATCCTCCTCCCCTTCTTCCTTTTTTCTGGTCTGAGGCAGTCCCGCCACTTTCAGATACCCCTCCTCCGCCAGCACCTTAAAACTGGAGAAGAAGGCCTCCTTTCCCATGCGGGAGACCAGGGAAATCTTCTGGTACACCGCCGGGGGATAAAAAATGCTCAGAAACCGCCGGACAATGGTGCCGTAGACCTTTCCCGAAAGCTCGGAGAGCCGGGAGAGATTCTGCAGTCCCTGGCCCGTGGGGATGATGGCGTAGTGGTCAGTGATCTGTTTATCGTTGGTGTAGCGGCTCTTGCCGATATTCCTGTAGGCTTCTTTTTCCAGAATCTCCGACGCGAAGCCGGACGCAGGCTCATACCGGGTCAGTCCCCGGATATTTTTCTGAATTTCCCTGGCCACCGCCGAGGACAGGACTCTGGCATCAGTTCTGGGATAGGTCACCAGTTTTTTCTCGTACAGTTCCTGGACCACCGACAGGGTCTGGTCCGGGCTGATCTTATACAATTTTGAGCACTCGTTCTGCAGCTCCGCCAGGTTATAGAGCAGAGGGGGATTTTTCAGTTCCTTTTTTCTCTCCGCCTTCTCCACCGCGGCTTCCCGGGGAACTATGGCCTCCAGCTGCTTCACCAAGTCCTGCGCGTCCTCTTTCTTCTTGAATCCGTTTTCCTTATAGAGAAGGGGCGACTGGAAATACCCGCTGCCTTCCACGGCCCGCCACTCCCCCTCAAAGGTTCTGCCGCCGTACTTCTGTTTCGCCAGCACCCGGTAGAAAGGGGTTTTTACAAAATTGCGGATCTCTCTCTCCCGGCGGACCACCATGCCCAGGACACAGGTCATGACCCGGCCCACAGACACCGCCTGATATTTTCCTCCCAGATAATTGGTGACGGAATAGCCGTATTTCAGGGACAGGGCCCGGGAAAAATTGATCCCCATGAGATAATCCTCCTTAGCCCGCAGATAGGCGGAATCCGCCAGATGGTCGTACTCGCTTAAATCTTTGGCTTCCCGGATTCCCCGGAGGATCTCCTCCTCCGTCTGGGAGTCGATCCACACCCGCTTCTGCTTTTTCCCGTGAACCTGGGCCATCTGGGCTACCAGCCGATAGATGTATTCCCCCTCCCGCCCGGAGTCGGTGCAGACGTAGATGGTGTCCACATCCTCCCGGTTCAGAAGGCCGCTGACGATCTGAAACTGTTTTTTCACCTCCGGAATCACCTCATACTTAAAATGCTCCGGCAGGAAGGGCAGCGTATCAAAACTCCATTTCTTATATTTTTCATCGTACTTGTCCGGATAGCTCATGGTAACCAGGTGTCCCACGCACCAGGTCACCACGGAATGGTCCGATTCCAGATACCCGTTCCGCCGGGCCATGGACTCTTTCAGGGCTTTGGCGAACTCCTGAGCCACGCTGGGCTTCTCCGCTATGTACAGCGCTTTAGACATATTTCTTCTCCCTTACAGATTTTCTGGGAATAAACGCCTCCGCCAGAACTTCGCCCCTGAGCTGCCGGCCCACCACAGAACAGATCCCCCTTCCGGTTTCCGCAGGCTCCACCCGCACACCGCCCGGGAAACCGCTGACTTCATACCAATTTCTTTCCAGATCCTGCATATGTCCTTTGACTCTCAGAACCTTTCCCAACGCCGGATCCGACATCAGCCGGCGCACCCGCTTCTCCAGATCCTCTCTGTTTTCGCAGAGATCCGCAGTTTCCCGGCTCTCAAATTCCAGTCCCAGGCGGTTCCTCTCCCGGCTGTATCCGGGGAAACGGCATCCCCCTTCCAGAAATGCCTCAAAATCCTTTCCTTCCAGCTGATCCAGGGGTTTCCGGCAGATCCGCTCCCGGGACACAGGGGCAAAGCCCCGCTCTTTCAGCAGACCGTCCGCCTGCTCAAGCAGCTGCTCCTCCTGCGCTTCCCGGGCCTGCTCCCTTTTACTGATCCACAGGGTTCCGGCTGAAAAAATCTGGGTAAACGTCAGATACCCGGCTCCGCCGGCAAAAGCCTCTCCGCTGAGAGGATCCAACACCGTGAGCATGCTTCCGGCACGGCAGCAGGCTTTCACCTCCTGCAGTTCCATGGCGTCAAAAAATTCGCCTGCGTCGTAAATGCCCGGAGCCTCCACGATCACCCGGTCGCAGCCATCCATGGCGCCCCGGATCAGCATACTCTGAAATTTTGCCGCTCCGCCGCAGCGCAGACAGACGCCGGAGAGATCTACGATCTCGCAGCCTGTTTTCTCCAGCATCGCCGCGTCCACTCCCACCGGACTGAAATCCATCTGGATCACCCGCACTTTCAGCCCTTTGTTTTTAAGATATCTGATATATCTGTCTATCCAAACGGTTTTCCCGGAACCGGGAAAACCTGCAATAAGATCCACTTTCATCCGCATTCCGCCTCCTTCTCCGAACATCGGTCGGTCAGATATCGGGGTCAAAATCCTGACCCGGCTTTTCGGTATATAGTATAGCAGACTTTTCCCCGCCTGCACAGAAAAAAGGCCGCATCCGGGTTTTTTACCCCGAACACAGCCTTTTTTCCGTCGTTTCATGCATCGGCCGGCTATGTACTTACTTGTCCGCGCTCATCTTGCGCAGCGGCAGAGCCAGAAGTACAGCGCCGCCCACCATATTCCCAAGCGTAACGATCAGCATGGAGAACAGCATACTGGAGATGGACACCCCGGGCACCATAAAGCCCACAGCCGTAAACAGGGCCATGTTGGCGATGCAGTGCTCAAATCCGGCGATGACAAATCCGGAGATGCAGATGACAATCATCAGGAACTTGGCGGCCTCCTCCTTGCATTTGGTGCCGCAGGCCACGGCCAGACACACGAAGAAGTTACACAGGACCGCCCGGAAAAACATTTCCCCGGGAGCAATGGAGAGTTTTCCATCGATCATGCCCGCGAAAAATTCCTTGGTTCCGGAACCTCCCGCCAGCACCCAGATACCGGCAAACAGAAAGCATCCCACAAAGTTTCCGATGTAGCTGACAATCCAGACCTTTACGGTCTGTCCCCAGGTGACGGCGTGGTCATAGGCTCCGAAGGCCATGACCAGGTTATTCCCCGTAAACAGCTCGCTTCCGATAAACACAATCAGAAGTACGGCGATGGAGAACACCAGGCCTCCCAGGAATTTACCCCATGCGGCGGAAGTGTCCGCGAACAGACTGTTTACCACGTTGCTGTAGATCATAGCCACGGCAATGAAAAATCCCGCCATCATGGCACGGATAAAATACTTGCCGGGATGATCCCGAAGCGTAGAAGCTTTGGCAACAGCGGCGTTTGAGAATTTTTTGACATCATCAAACGGCATTTCATTTTCCCCCTTTTCGAGAAAACAAAAATAGTGGTTTCCGCTCACTATACGGTCAGTCTATCACAGGATTGTTAAAAATTCAACAACCTTTTTCACTTTGCCTGAATATATTTTTTCGCCACCAGAGTCTCCGCGCAGAGGACAGCGCCGCCGGCGGCTCCTCTCACGGTGTTGTGGGAGAGGCCGATGAACTTCCAGTCGTAAATGGAATCCTCCCGAAGCCGTCCCACAGAGATGCCCATGCCCTTCTCGTAGTCTACATCCAGCTGCACCTGGGGGCGGTCATCCTCCTCCATGTAGCGGATGAAATGTTCCGGAGCGCTGGGCAGCTTCAGCTCCTGGGGCAGCCCTTTGAAGTTCACCATTTTTTCAATGAGCTGCTCTTTGGTGGGGTTCTTGCGGAACTTTACAAACACCGCGGCGGTATGTCCGTTGAGCACGGGCACCCGGATACACTGGCAGGTGATCTTCGGCTCTTCCGCCTTTACAATCACGCCGTCCTCAATATGGCCCCAGAGTCTTAAGGGTTCCTGCTCGCTCTTTTCCTCCTCGCCGCCGATGTAGGGGATAATGTTCTCCACCATCTCCGGCCAGTCCTTAAAGGTCTTTCCCGCTCCGGAGATCGCCTGATAGGTGGTGGCAACCACCTCGTAGGGTTCAAACTCCTTCCAGGCAGTCAGCACCGGGGCGTAGCTCTGAATGGAGCAGTTGGGCTTTACGGCAATGAAGCCTTTGGCGGTGCCCAGTCTCTTTTTCTGGAACTGGATCACATCAAAGTGTTCCGGATTGATCTCCGGCACTACCATGGGTACATCCGGAGTCCAGCGATGGGCGCTGTTGTTGGATACCACGGGAGTTTCTGTTTTGGCGTACTCCTCCTCGATTCTGCGGATCTCATCCTTGGACATATCTACTGCGGAGAATACGAAGTCCACCGTGGAGGCTACCTTCTCCACTTCATTGACGTTCATCACTTCCAGCTTTTTCACCGCCTCCGGCATAGGGGTGGTCATTTTCCAGCGGCCTCCCACTGCCTCCTCATAGGTCTTTCCCGCGCTGCGGGGGCTTGCCGCCACCGTGACCACTTCAAACCAGGGATGATTTTCCAGCAGGGAAATAAATCTTTGTCCCACCATACCGGTGGCGCCTAACACTCCGACTCTCAGCTTTTTTTCCATTTTTTACTCCTCATTTCTGTGCAGTCTGCACTTTTTGTATTTATACCGCGTACATTTGTGCGTCATATGTGTATACTATACCAACTGCACAAAAAATGCAACTATTTTTTTAAGAAAATTCCCTTCCAGACCCGGATAGGCCGAAAGGGAATCTCCTGCAGCTTGTATTTTACTTTTCCAGATACGCTCTGTATTCTTCCAGTACCGGCTTCATAGCCTCCGCCCCGGGCGCTCCCAGAGTCATGCGTTTCTCCACGCAGGTCTTCATGCTGATAGCCTCGTAAATATCCTTCTCAAAAACCGGACAGAGCTTCTGATACTCTTCCAGAGGCAGGGCGTCCAGGGAACAGTTTTTTTCAATGCACAGCAGCACCAGGCGGCCGATAATGCCGTGGGCGTCCCGGAAGGGCACTCCTTTGCCTACCAGATAGTCGGCGGCGTCGGTGGCGTTGGTAAATCCGTTTTTCGCGGAGGCCTCCATCACATCCTTGCGGAATTTCATGGTGGAGAGCATGCCCTCAAAGAGGGCCAGGCAGCCTTTTACCGTGTCGATGGCGTCAAAGGCAGGCTCCTTGTCCTCCTGCATATCCTTATTATAAGCCAGGGGCAGGCCCTTCATGGTGGTCAGCAGAGACATCAGCGCCCCGTAGACCCGTCCGGTCTTGCCCCGGACCAGTTCGGCGATATCCGGATTCTTTTTCTGGGGCATGATGGAGCTTCCGGTGCTGTAAGCATCGTCGATCTCCACAAACCGGTACTCGTTGGTATTCCAGACAATGATTTCCTCGCAGAACCGGCTTAAATGCATCATCACCGTGGACAGGGCCGCCAGCAGCTCAATGACGTAGTCCCGGTCGGACACAGAGTCCATGCTGTTGCGGGTGGCCCCGTAAAAATCCAGCAGGGAGGCGGTGTATTCCCGGTCCAGAGGATAGGTGGTGCCCGCCAGGGCTCCCGCCCCCAGGGGACAATAGTTCATCCGCTCATAGATATCATGCATTCTTCCCCGATCCCGGCGGAACATTTCAAAATAGGCTCCCAGATGATGAGCCAAAGTCAGGGGCTGGGCCTTCTGCAGATGCGTGAAGCCCGGCATATAGGTATGAAGGTTTTCCTCCATAATCTTTTCGATGGTGGTCAGCAATTTCTTCAGCAGCCCGTCAAGCTCCCCGATCTCATCCCGGACATACAGTTTCATATCCAGGGCCACCTGATCGTTGCGGCTGCGTCCGGTATGGAGCTTCTTTCCCACATCCCCGATGCGGTCAATGAGGTTGGCCTCCACAAAGCTGTGGATATCCTCGTACTCCTCCGTAATGGGCAGCGTTCCGTTTTCCACATCCTCCAGGATCCCTTTCAGGCCCTCCTCAATCCGGCTGCCCTCCTCCTGTGTGAGAATGCCCTGCTTCGCCAGCATTTTCACATGGGCCAGGCTGCCCCGGATATCCTGCCGGTAAAGCTTCCGGTCAAAGGTAATGGACGCGTTAAAATTGTAGACCAGCCGGTCTGTCTCCTTGGTGAATCTTCCTCCCCAAAGCTGTGCCATATGACTTCCTCCTTCTATTCCTCTCGGGCAGCAGCCCGTTTTTCTCTTTCCTCCGCCTCTCTCCTGGAAAAGACGCAGCCGCAGTAGTTCTGCCGGTACAGGCCGTACTCTCCGGACAGCTGGATGGACCGCTTGTAGCCGTCCTTTTTCTTGAAATCTGAGACCAGATAGGGAACCCCCGTCTCCTGTCCCAGGCGGATGCCGATCTCATTGAGCTTTTCCGCGTTTTTTAAGGGGCTGATGGTAAGTGTGGTGGTAAAATAATCCATCTTCAGCTCCGCGGCCTTTTCCGCCGCCTCCCGCAGCCGCAGCTCGTAGCAGCGGAAGCACCGCTCACCTCCCTCCGGAATCTCCTCCAGACCCCGGACAGTATCATAAAACCTTCCGCTGTCGAAAGGTCCTTCCGCGAAATCCACCGGATTCTGAAAGGGCATCTCCCGGAGCAGCCGCTGCTGTTCCTCCACCCGGTGCCGGTATTCCTCCTCCGGATAGATATTGGGGTTATAGTAAAAAACCGTGATCCGGAAATACCGGGACAGGTATTCCAGCACATAGCTGCTGCAGGGGGCGCAGCAGCTGTGAAGGAGCAGGGCAGGCCTTCCGCCCTCCGGGATTCTCTTCAGAATCTCCTCCATTTCTTTCTGATAATTATGTTTCACTGACGGATCCCTCCTGTCTTTCTCCCCGCTGAAAATAGAAATGGCCCATGAGGGTCATCACCCCGCACAGAAACAGTTCCGCGTAATAGCTGATTCCCCGGCTCAGGATCATGCCGGGCAGCACCATGGCGGATCCGAAGACGGGAGCGAATATTTTCAGGAAGATCATTTCGCTGGCCCCCATGCCTCCCGGAAGAGGAAGCATATCCGCCGACACGGAAATAGAGGCCTGGAGGATCACCAGGAGCCAGAAAGATTTCCCGGACAGCCCGAAGGCACGGTACACAAACCAGGTGGCGGCAAACAGCACAAACCGCTGGGCCACTGTAATCAAAAACACAAAAATCATCAGCGGAACATGATCTTTAAAAAACGCCGCTGTAGATTTGTACCGGTCCATAGCCGCCTCCAGCTTTTCCCGGCGGCCTTCCTTATGTTTCATCAGCCGCTTTTTCTCCAGCCAGCCCAGGCCCTTGACCATTCCCTTTTTCGCCAGGCTGGGATGAAAAATAAACAGGCAGAGCAGGAAAGAAAATCCCGCGTTCAGAAACAACCCTACGCCGAAAATAGGGAGCACTCCCCGGAAATACTGTCTCAGAATTCCCTGCCCGAAGAAAATCAGGGCGAAGCCCACTGCCACCAGCACCATTTTGTACATCAGGGTAATCAGAAGCATTACCAGGGATGACACCGGAATGGGAATCTTTTCTTTTTTCATATAATAGATCTGCATGGGCGGTCCGCCGCCGGCAAAGGGAGTAATGTTGCCGAAAAAATATCCGATGCTGGAAAACAGCAGGCACTTCCCGTATCCTGCCTTCTGCCGGATCCTTCCAAGCATGATGCGGATAATCAGCGCTCCCAGAGCTACAAAAACCACCACGCAGAGCACGGCTCCCAGCAGCCATTTACCATCGGCGTCCGCCACCGTCCGGATCAGATCGCTTAAACTTTCCCCTCTGAATACCCCTGCCAGGGTCAGAAGAAAGACCACCGCCAGAAATATCAGATTAAACATCCTCTTCTTTTTGTCTCTCAAAATCGTTCCGTCCTTTGTGCAGGGGCACGGCCCCTTTTTCGTCCATTCCCTATACTACCACAAAAGGCAGGGCGGGTAAAGCAGTCAATTTCTGACAGCCGGTGGAACTGCTGCATATGATAAACTATACCCTACAGGAGGTACTGTCATGGAATTACTGAAACTGGAACACGTTTTCCTGTCCTACCATACTCCCGGGGGAGAGACCCCCGTTTTAGATGATATCAGTTTTTCTCTGGAGCAGGGCACTTTTACCGCCGTGGTAGGCCCCAGCGGCTGCGGCAAAAGCACGATCCTGAATCTGATCAGCGGCCTGATCCGTCCTGAATCCGGCCGCGTTTTCATAGAGGGAAAAAGCCTTTCCCAGTCAGAACTGAACATCGGATACATGCTGCAGAAAGATCATCTTTTTGAATGGCGCACCGTGGAGAGCAATGTACTGCTGGGGCTGGAGATCCAGCACAAAGCTGACGCGAAGAACCGGGCAAGAGTGGACCGGCTGCTGAAGGCCTACGGCCTCTCTCCTTTTAAGCATTCCAGGCCTTCCCAGCTCTCCGGAGGCATGCGGCAGCGGGCTGCCCTGATCCGCACCCTGGCTCTGGATCCGGCTCTTCTGCTTCTGGATGAACCCTTCTCCGCTCTGGACTATCAGACCCGTCTCAGCGTCTCCGACGATATCTGGCAGATCATCCGCAGGGAAAAGAAAACCGCTCTTCTGGTGACCCACGATATCTCCGAGGCAGTGAGCATGGCTGACCAGGTAATCGTTCTCACCCGCCGTCCCGCCCGGATCCGGCGGGTGATTCCCATTACGTTTAAACTTCCGGAAAGAACTCCCATGGCTTCCCGGGATATGCCGGAGTTTAAACAGTATTTTAATCTGATCTGGAAGGAGCTGAACTCCCATGAATGAAAGCAGCGCTCAGAAACGGTATCTGCGAAAGCTGCGGAGCCGCCGCCGTCAGACCGCCCTCCTGCGGATTTCTGTTTTTGCCGGTTTCCTGCTTCTCTGGGAAGCCGCCGCCCGCCTGGGCTGGATCGACTCTTTTATCTTCAGCAGTCCCTCCGACCTGGTCCGTACCTTTCATACCATGCTGCTGAACCAGTCCCTGCTGTCCCACATCGGCATTACTCTGGCGGAAACTCTCCTGAGCTTCCTGCTGGTTACGGGAATCTCCGCCGCCGCGGCTGTGCTTCTCTGGCTTTTTCCCCGGTTCGCTGAGGTTTCGGAACCCTATATGGTAATTCTCAACAGCCTGCCGAAATCCGCCCTGGCCCCTCTCCTGATCGTGTGGCTGGGAGCCAATATGCGGACCATCATCGTGGCCGGCATGTCGGTAGCCCTTTTCGGCTCCATTATGAGCCTCTATGCCGGCTTCCGGGAAACCGACCCCGACATGGTGAAGCTGGTTCAGACCCTGGGCGGAGGCAAGGGCGCCTGCCTCCTGAAAGTGGTGCTTCCCTCTTCGGTTCCCTATCTGCTCAGCACCTTCAAGGTCAATATCGGCCTGTGCCTGGTGGGCGTAGTCATCGGAGAATTTATCGGGGCGCGAAAAGGCCTGGGCTACCTGATTATTTACGGCTCCCAGGTCTTTAAACTCAACATGGTAATCCTCTCCATCGTAATTCTCTGCGCCATAGCCGCGGCTCTCTACGGCCTGCTTGGCCTGCTGGAGAAACGGTATCTCAGGGAATCGGAGGGGTGATTTTCCGGTCCATGCTGCCGGAACAGAATCCCTCCAGATCCAGGGTGATATAGGGGAACTTCAGGTTTTTCAGGGCCTGACGAATTTTTCCCGCCTTTTCGGCGGCCCGGGGAATTTCTTCCGGCTCTACCTCCAACCGCAGGATTTCCCCGTGGAGCCTGGCCCGCACCTGGCCGAATCCTAATTCTCTCAAAGCATTCTCCGCCTGTTCCAGCCGCTTCAGGACTTCTTCATCGATTCTGGCCCCGTAGGGAAGCCGGGTGGCCATACAGGGAGAAGAGGGCCGCTCTGCCGTGCCGATTCCCAGTTCCCCGGCAAACCTCCGGACTTCCGCCTTGGTAAAGCCGGCTTCGGCAAGAGGACTTCTGATCCCCAGTTCCCGGACCGCCCGGATTCCCGGACGGTACTGATCCAGGTCGTCGGCGTTGGTCCCCTCCAGCACCGTCTCCGCCCCCAGCCGCCCGGCCTCTTCCAGCGCCCTGCAAAACAGCAGCTTTTTGCAGAGATAGCAGCGGTCCGGGGGATTCCGCCGGATCTGGGGAAGCTCCGCCAGCTCATCCACCGGGATGACCCGCAGAGGAACTCCCGCCTCCGCCGCGGTCCGGCGGGCGGCTTCCATATCCGTTCTGGGATGAAGGTTGGTGTCAAAAGTCAGCGCGTACAGTTTGCTCCCCTGGTCCGCCGCCGCCCTGGCGGCCAGATACAGAAGGAGGGAGCTGTCCACTCCCCCCGAAAATGCCAGGCACACATCCCCGGCCGCCAGTTCCTCCAGCCGATTTACAAGTTTCTCTTTTTTCTGTTCCCAGAGCATACTGCCCTTCTCTTCCATGGCATTTCCCCCACTTTACAGATTGGCCCGCACCTGCCTGGGCTGATAGCCGGCTTCCTCCAGAGCCCGGATGATCTGCAGCTTATGGGAGGTTCCGAATGCTTCCAGAGTAATCTGCAGTTCCACCGCCGCGTTGCGGTTGGTACTGTAGAACTGATTGTGCTCCAGCTTGATGACATTGCCCTGCTCTTTGGCGATAACGCCGGAAACCCTGGTAAGTTCTCCGGGTTTATCCGGCAGCAGCACGGAAATGGTAAAAATCCTGTCTCTGGCTATGAGTCCGTTCTGCACTACGGAGGACATGGTGATTACGTCCATATTTCCGCCGCTTAAGATAGAGACTATTTTTTTGCCCTTTACATCCAGATGCTTCAGGGCCGCCACTGTCAGCAGACCGGAATTTTCCACGATCATTTTATGGTTTTCCACCATATCCAGAAAAGCCACTACCAGTTCCGGATCCTCCACTGTCACGATGCCGTCCAGATTTTTCTGCAGATAGGGGAAAATCTTCTCCCCCGGACGCTTCACCGCCGTGCCGTCGGCGATGGTGTTTACCCCGGGCAGGGTGGTCACTTCCCCTTTTTCCAGGGATACCTGCATGCAGTTGGCCCCCGCGGGCTCCACGCCGATGACCTTGATGTTGGGATTCAGAAGCTTCGCCAGAGTAGACACGCCTGTAGCCAGACCGCCTCCTCCGATGGGCACCAGAATATAGTCCACCAGAGGCAGATCTTTTACAATCTCCATGGCAATGGTTCCCTGGCCGGTAGCCACAGTCAGATCGTCAAAGGGATGGATAAAGGTATAGCCCTCCTCCTCCGCCATGGACAGGGCCTTCTCGCAGGCTTCATCGTACACATCTCCGTACAGGACCACCTCCGCTCCGTAGCTCTTGGTCCGCTCCACCTTGATGAGGGGAGTGGTGGTGGGCATAACGATCACCGCCTTCACCCCGAAAGCCTTGGCCGCGTAGGCCACCCCCTGGGCATGGTTGCCGGCGGAAGCTGTAATCAGCCCCTTCTCCCGCTCTTCCGGGCTTAAGGTACTGATCTTGTAATAGGCTCCCCGGATTTTGTAGGCTCCCGTCACCTGCATGTTCTCCGGCTTCAGGTAGACCTTATTGCCTGTCTGCTGGCTGAAATATTCGCTGTAGACCAGCGAAGTTTCCTGGGTTACTTTTTTTACAATCTCCGAGGCTTCCTCAAATTTGTCCAATGTCAGCATTTCGTTTATCCTTCTTTCTTCTCTGTCTGCCGCCGTCCCCGCGGGGCATGTCTGTCAGTTTTCATCTGCTTCTGTATGGAACAGGGCGTTCACAAACTGATCCGGATCGAATTTCTGCAGATCGTCAATGGTCTCCCCCACCCCGATATATTTCACCGGAATATCCAGCTCCGACTGGACCGCCACCGCGATGCCTCCCTTGGCGGTACCGTCCAGTTTAGTGAGAATAATGCCCGTCACATGGGCCGCCTCCTTAAACTGGCGGGCCTGAGCCAGAGCATTCTGCCCTGTAGTGCCGTCCAGCACCACCAGCGTTTCCAGATACGCTTCCGGATACTCCTTTTCCAGTATCCGGTAGATCTTTTTCAGCTCTTCCATGAGATTTTTCTTATTGTGAAGCCGGCCGGCCGTGTCGCACAGCAGCACATCCGCGTTTCTGGCCTTGGCGGCCGCCACCGCGTCGTAGACCACCGAGGCGGGATCCGCTCCCGGCTGTCCTCCGATGATTTCCACTCCCGCCCGATGGGCCCACTCGGTGAGCTGTTCCCCGGCAGCCGCCCGGAAGGTGTCCGCCGCCGCCAGGATCACTTTCTTTCCCTGGGCTTTCAGCTTGCCCGCCAGCTTGCCCACGGAGGTAGTCTTTCCCACCCCGTTGACGCCGATGACCAGCACTACGGATTTTCGGTTTTCAAATTCGTAGGCGGTGTCTCCCACCGCCATCTGCCGCTTGATGCTGTCAATCAGCAGCTGTTTGCACTGAGAGGGCTCCTTAATATGCTTCTCCGCCACTTCCATCTTCAGATTGGAAATGATCCGAGAAGTAGCGTTAATCCCGATATCTCCCATGACCAGGATCTCTTCTATCTCCTCATAAAAATCATCGTCAATGCTGGAAAACCCGCTGAAAATGGAATCAATTCCCGAGACAATGCTGTCCCTGGTCTTGCTCAGTCCCCGGACCAGCCGCCGGAAAAACCCTACTTTTTCTTCTCCCATTCCCTCTTCCTCCTGCTATTTGTCTAACTGATTTTCGATCAGATTTACGGAAACCAGGGTGGAGACGCCTTTCTCCTGCATGGTAATGCCGTAGAGCCGGTCCGCAGCCGTCATGGTTCCCCGCCTATGAGTTATAATAATAAATTGTGTATTCTTTGTCAACTTGTGAAGGTACCTGGCAAAACGGGTGACGTTGGAGTCATCCAGAGCCGCCTCGATTTCATCCAGCAGACAGAAGGGGGAGGGCTTCAGATTCTGAATGGCAAACAGCAGGGCGATGGCGGTCAGCGCCTTCTCCCCTCCGGAAAGCTGCATCATGTTCTGCAGTTTTTTCCCCGGGGGCTGAGAAATGATCCGGATGCCCGCCTCCAGAATATCCTCGTCCTCCTGAAGTTCCAGGGCGCCCTTTCCTCCTCCGAACAGCTGCTTAAACACTTTGTCAAACTCTGCCTGGATCTGGGAAAATTTTTCCGTAAACTGCCGGCGCATTCCCTGGTCCAGCTCCGCCACAATTCCCCGGAGGGTATCTGCAGCCTTTACCAGATCCTCGTACTGGGCTGAGAGAAAAGCGTGGCGCTGGGAGACTTCTTTAAATTCTTCCACCGCGTTGACATTGACGCTGCCCAGGCCTTTGATCTCCTCCCGGATGCCGGCAATGCTTTTGCGGATGGAACTCCAATCCCGCAGCTCCTCTCTGGCAAAAAGCGGCGCCTGATCCGGGGTAGTCTCATATTCTTCCCAGAGATAGGAAATCTGACTCTCCCTGCGCTCCTCCAGCTTTTCCAGCTGCGCCCCCAGCCGGAAGCATTCCTTGTCCATTCCGGCCCGGTGCTCCTGCAGCTCATCCCGTTTCCGGAAGAAGGCTTTGTGACTCTGATTCAGCTGTTCCTTCTGCCGCAGATACTCCTCTGTTTCCTGCTCCTCCCCGGCAATGATCTGCCCGGCGGCCTCTATGGTTTTCCGGATTTCCAGAATATCCTCTTCTTTTTTTCTGCTGTCCTTTTCTTCCCCGGCAAGACTTTCCTCCAGCTGCCGTTTTTCCCTTTCCAGACGCTCTGCCTCTTCCCTGGCGCCTCGCAGATTTTCATCCAGGAATCCGCATTTCTGGGTCACCTCCGAACAGCGCAGGCGGGTCTGCTCCGCCCTTCCGGCCAGGGCCTGCTCCTCCTCCCGGAGGCCTGCCAGCTCTCCCGCTGCTTTCTCCGCTTCAGCCTGCAGGTTCTGCTCCCTGTCTTTCGACTCCTTCAGTTCCTCCCGGATCCCGCTGCGGTTCTGCTGAATCTCAAAGATCTGCGCCTCAATCTCCCTGCTTTCCGCCGTCAGCTTCCGGTAATCCTCCTGCAGACTTTCCGCCCTCTCGGAAACAGCCTTCCAGCTGACTTTGACTGTATTCTGCTTCAGATTCAGGCTGTGGAGCTTTTCGCTGAGGCGAGTCTGCTCCTCCCGGAGAGCATTCCGCTCCTGCCGGTGCCGGTCAATCTCCTGCTGCATGGCGGTCATCTCTTTTTTCAAAACCCCCACGCTTTCCTCCAGGTCCGCGATCTCCCGGCGCCGGCCCAGCAGATTGCTGTTGTTCCGGAAGGAGCCTCCGGTCATGGAGCCTCCCGGGCTTAACAGTTCACCTTCCAGGGTTACCATCCGCAGGCTGTGGCGGTATTTCCGGCCAATGGCAATGGCGTGGTCGATGGTGTCCACCACCAGGGTCCGTCCCAGCAGATGGGCCGTAAGATTCTCGTAAATGGCGTCGCAGGATACCAGATCCGCCGCGGCTCCCAGAACCCCTTCCTCCCTGAGAGCGGCGCTGTTCCCTTTTACCTGCTCCCGGTTCATGCTGGTCAGAGGCAGGAAGGTAGCCCTGCCGTAGTGTCCGCGCTTCAGGTATTCAATCAGATCTTTCGCGGTGTTCTCATTATCTGTGACAATATTCTGCAGGCTTCCTCCCAGGGCTGTCTCAATGGCTGTCTCATATTTTTTTTCTGTTTTGATCAGATCCGCCACAACTCCGTGGATCCCGGGATTCTGATCCTTGCGCTCCATGATCTTGCGGATGCTGTTTCCGTATCCCTCATACCGCTCGGTGATGTTTTTCAGGGACTCCAGCCGGGAAGATTCCCGGTGATAGGTGGTCTGCCCGATGTCCAACTGGCGGCTTTTTTCGTCGATCCGGCTCTGCAGCCCGCGGATCCGGCTCTGGTTGTCCCCGATCTTTTTTTCCAGCTCCGCGGCCTGTAGGTCCAGCTCCTTCTGCTGCTTCTCCAGACTGGCCAGCTCCTCCTTCTCCTGGCTTTGGCCGCTTTTCAGGCTCAGAAGTTTTCCGGCCAATTCCGCCCTGCGGATGCCGATCTGCTCCAGCATGGCATCGTATCTCTGGATCTTTCCCTTGGTGGAAGAGCGCTGGTTCAGCAGAGCGATCATCTCTCCTCTGGCTTTCTCTCCCTCCTGCTCCCGGGCACCGATCTCCTGCCTCAGCCGGTCCAGCGCCTGCTCCTGGCTGTTCTTTTCCTCCAGCGCCGCCTGCCGTTCTTTTTCCAGTGCTTCCCGCTCCCTTTGGAAGCCGGAAACGCTCTCCTCTTTTCTGCGTATCTCTTCTTCCAGGGAAGCGATTCTCTGCCCGAACTGCTCCCGGTTTTTCGCGGAACTGCTGATCTGTTCCTGCAACAGGCGTACCTGGCCCTCCAGCTGCTGCTTTCGCAGGGCGTTCCCGGAAGCCTGGTCCCGGAGTTCCTGGATCTTTTCATCCAGACGGGAAAGATTGCTTTCTATTTCCTCGTACTCCTGTTTTGTGCGGGCAAATGCCTCCTCCGTGGTTCTCAGCTCTTCCTCCGCCCTTTTCTTTTTTTCTTCCGTCTCAGCGATCTGCTGTTCTGTGCGGGCGGATTCCAGCAGAAACAGATTCATATCCAGAACCTTTAATTCTTCTCTTTTTTTCAGATAGACCCTTGCTTTCTCCGACTGGCGCTCCAGAGGCTTCAGCTGTCTGGTAAGTTCCGCGAGGATATCGGTCACCCGCACCAGGTTCTGCTGCTCCTCCTCCAGCTTTTTTAAGGTGGCCGCTTTCCGCCGCTTAAATTTTACAATGCCCGCCGCCTCGTCAAACAGTTCCCGGCGTTCTTCCGGTTTTCCGCTGAGGATCTTGTCGATCTGCCCCTGGCCGATAAGAGAATAGCCTTCTTTTCCGATTCCTGTATCGTAAAACAGTTCATTGATATCCTTCAGACGGCAGCTTCTGCCGTTGAGAAGGTATTCGCTCTCCCCGGAGCGGTAAAGGCGCCGGGTCACCGTGACTTCCTCATAGTCCACATTCAGTTTGTGATCGGAATTGTCCAGAGTAATGGCTACGGAGGCGAACCCCAAAGGCTTTCGGGTCTCGGTCCCGGAAAAAATCACGTCCTGCATGCTGCCGCCCCGGAGCTGCTTGGCGCTCTGTTCCCCCAGCACCCAGCGCACCGCGTCGCCTACATTGCTCTTTCCGCTTCCGTTGGGCCCCACGATCCCGGTAATGCCGTCATGGAATTCCAGCACTATTTTATTGGCAAAGGATTTGAATCCCTGCATTTCTATACTTTTCAGATACATGCTCTCACCTGTCCGCTCTCAGACGGCAGAGGGCGTTGTAGGCCGCCTGCTGTTCCGCCGCCTTTTTGGTTCTGCCGGTTCCCTCTCCCAGAGGGCGATCTCCCACAGCCACCTGGGCCCGGAAGCTTTTATCGTGGTCCGGACCTGCCTCTTCCAGAATCCGGTAGGAAACTTCTCCCTCGAATTCCTTCTGAACCATCTCCTGCAGAATCGTTTTGCTGTCCTGGAACATCTGCTTGTTCTGAACGTCATTGAGCACAAACCGACGCACAAAATTCCGGGCCTCCTCAAAACCTCCGTCCATAAAAACAGCTCCGATGGTAGCCTCCATGGCATCGGAGACAATGGAATCTCTCCTGCGGCCGCCGGTGGCCTCCTCGCCTTTTCCCAGAAGGAGATATTCCCCCAGATCCAGGGCTCTGGCGTCCATAGCCAGAGTAGGCTCACAGACCAGACTGGCCCGGAGCTTGGTCAGTTCCCCCTCCGGAAGCTCCGGATAATTCCGGTACAGAAATTCACTGGACACCAGTTCCAGCACCGCATCCCCGAGAAATTCCAGCCGTTCATTGCAGTCCAGCCGTCCCATATGGTGTTCATTCACATAGGAACTGTGGCGCATGGCCATGCAAAGCCACTCAAAATTTTTAAACCGGTACCCCGTTTTCTCTTCCAGTTCCCTGAGTTTCTTCAGATCGCTCATATTCTCCTCCCAGACAAAAAAGAGTGCCCCTTTGTGCTGTATGCCGAGACACCCTCTTTTCCCTTAACTGATTGCTTTCTTTATTTTTTCCACCGCGTCTTTCACTGACACAATGGCGGCCGCCTCCTCATTGGAAATGGTTATGTCAAACTCTTCCTCTATGCCCATCAGAATCTGAAACCCGTCCAGGGAATCCGCCCCCAGATCCTCCGCGAAGGTGGTCTCCGGCGTAATCTCATGGACATCCACGTTGAGGACAGACGCGATGATCTTCTGTAATTTTTCCAGCTCCATAGCGCTCCCTCCCGCCGCGGTTACCGGTCCGACAGGCGCAGATACTGCTGGATCTTCTGATTCAGTTCCTGTTTCTGGAACTGTACGCACTGATGAATAGAGTGGCGGATCTCTATGGCCTTGGCGCTTCCGTGGGTTTTCACCACCAGTCCCCGCAGTCCCAGCAGCGGAGCGCCGCCGTACTCGCTGGCGTCGAAGCTTTTCAGCGTCTCCTTCAGGGCCGGCTTCACCAGCAAAGCGCCGATCTTGCTGCGGAGGGTGGACAGCATTCCCTTTTTCACCTCATGGATCAGCACCGAGGCCACGCCCTCATACAGCTTCAGAATCACATTTCCCACAAAAGCCTCCGTGACGATTACATCGGCCTTTCCCTTGGGAATATCCCTGGCCTCGATGTTTCCCACAAAATGAATATCCCGGCATTCTTTCAGCAGAGGAAAAGTCTCCTTTACCAGAGCATTGCCCTTTTCCTCCTCCGCGCCGATGTTGACAATGGCTACTCTGGGTTTTTTTACCCCCAGGATATATTCCATATAGATGGAGCCCATGGCGGCAAACTGCAGCAGATGGGACGGTCTGGCATCCACATTGGCGCCGCAGTCGATCAGAAGAGACACTCCCCTTTCCGTAGGGATCAGCGGCGCCAGGGGAGCCCGCTCCACGCCGGGGATCTTCCGGACAATCACCTGGCCGCCTACCAGAACTGCCCCGGTGCTTCCGGAAGAGACAAAGGCGTCCGCCTCTCCCTTTCTCACCATCTGCAGTCCCGCCACCAGGGAAGAGTCCTTTTTCTTCTGGATGGCCGCTGCCGGCGGCTCTCCGGTCTCAATCACCTGAGACGCAGGCACTATCTTAAGCCTGTCCTCCGGGTATGTATATTTTTTCAGTTCCCGGCGGATCACATCCTCTTTTCCCGCCAGATATATAAATATGCTTTGATTTTCCCGCAGGGCTTCCACCGCGCCCTTGACCGGTTCCTCCGGAGCGTAGTCTCCGCCCATGGCGTCAACCACCACTCTTACCAGTTCTGACATAACTCCCACCTGCCTTTATATTATGATGCTGCCCTTGCTCCGTTTTCATCGGTGGAGCCTCCGTCCGGCGTCGCGGCGTTTCTCTGCAGCTGGCCTTCCCCGTTAAAATAATATTCCGTGTCTCCCACCTTAAACCATCCGGTCACTCTGGCGCCCGCTTCATTAAAATAATAGGTCTGCCCTTCTATAATCATCCAGGTGGACACCGGACGGGTGCCGTCTGTGAGATTGTATCTCCAGCTTCCGTCCTGCTCCTGAACCCACTGGCCCACATCCCAGACACTGACGCCCTGGATGCCGCTGGTGGTCATAGCGATTCGGTCTCCCTGCCGGTTTGTGGCGACCACATAATAATAATTGGTTCCTGTGGTAGAGGAGTCCACCGTATAATCCTGGCCGGTAGCTCCCTGCAGCAAAGTGCCGCCTCCGTTGGAGGCAGTATTGTTCCTGTACCACTGATAGGTCACTGTTCCTCCGCCGCTGACCGACGCCTCTACATGCAGGGTATACTCTGAATCCACTGTCATCTGCATAGAACCGCTGAGATCCCTGGTAAAGACAGGCGCTTCCAGACTGGAATCCACGGTAAAAACTTCCTGATCCGAGGAAGAAGTATCCACAGATTCATTTACTGTATCCACTTCCATTCCCATCCAGCGGTCCATGACATCCGAAAAAGAACAGCCGGAAAACAGAAGTGTACCGCTCAGCAGCACTGCTGCCACAGCCCCTTTTTTCTTAAAATTCATACTCAATACCTCTTTAATACTATCACTTTTTTCGGCTATACAATCGTGGCTATTATAGCACGGGGTTCAGAAGATTGTCAAATCTCAACCGCCCGGGCTTCCTCCGGCTTAATCCGGAATTCGTTCTGTTTTCAGGAACAGCAGGAAACCGGCCAGGAACATTACCGCCAGGGCTCCCACCCCAAGACTCATCCTGCCGGTGGCCTGGCTGATGACGGATACCAGCATGGTTCCCACAAAAGAGGCCCCTTTCCCGCAGATATCATAGATTCCAAAATACTCTCCGGATTTTTCCGCCGGTATAATCCTGGCAAAGTAGGAGCGTGACATGGACTGAACCGCGCCCTGAAAGACTCCCACGCACACTGCCAGGATCCAGAACTGATACTGGCTGGTAATCCCGGCTCCGTACAGGGCGATGGCGAAATAAGCGGCAATGCAGATCAGAATCAGCCGGGAAGCCGGGACCCTGCGGGAAACTTTTCCAAAGATCAGCGCCGCCGGAAAAGCCGCGATCTGCGTCACCAGCAGCGCCAGCAGCAGGCCGTCGGTCTCAAACCCCAGAGCGGTTCCGTAGGCAGTGGCCATGTCGATAATGGTATAGACGCCATCTATATAGAAGAAAAACGCCAGCAGAAAAAACAGGATTTTCTTATTTTTCTTCAGCTCTCCCACCACGCTTCCCAGATTGCCAAAGGAGGAGCGGACCGCGGGCCCCTGGGCTTTTATATAGTGCTTCTGCCTGTACATCCCAAGGAGAGGAATGGCCAGCCCCAGCCACCAGACCGCCGTCAGCACAAAGGCTGCGGTCATGGCTGAGGCCATAGTAAGTCCCAGTTTTTCATAAAACAGCACCAGCAGCAGGCTCAGCAGAAAGGGAAGGCAGCTTCCGATATACCCCCAGGCATAACCCCGGGCGGAAAGCTCGTCCATCCTCTCCTTTGTGGTGACATCCGGCAGCATGGAATCGTAAATCACCAGGCTCAGAGAGTAAGCGATCCTGGTGATTACAAACAGCAGCAGAAACCAGAACCAGGAAGAGACAAAGCCCAGAAACACGCATCCTGCGGCTCCCACCAGCAAAACTCCCAGAAACACACTCTTTTTCCGGTTCTGAAAATCTGAAATGCCCCCCAGCACCGGCCCCAGCACCGCTACCAGGATGGTGGCCGCGGAGGTGGCGTAGCCCCAGTACGCCAGATAATCCACATCGGAAACTCCGGCGTTTCCGGCCAGATAATTAAAGTAGATAGGTATAATGGTAGATATCAGCAGCGTAAAGGCGGAATTTGCCACATCATACAGCACCCATCGTTTTTCCAGGGAATTCAGCTTAAACTTCATAGGACAGCTCCTCCCCCACCGGCAGCACCGGTATTTTTTCCCAGCCGCGTTCCGCGTCAAAGGTTCTGTTAAAATACGGATCCAGCGTATTTTTCCCCTCCGCGCATTCCAGAAAATTTCCGCAGAGTTCCCGGCCAGCCTGCACTGCCTGCTCCATCAGCTTTGTCAGCCTCAGACCGCTGTCCACACAGTCCGGATTGGTATTCCGGTTAATCAGCAGTCCGTGCATAGATTCATAATTTCCGGAAAGCTTCAGAACTGCGCAGATCATCCCCCGCTTGATTCTGCCCGGGGCCAGCAGCAGCTGATGGTATCGTATCATAGACCGCAGGGCCTGTTCTGTCTGCCCGGCGGTTACATTTCTGAAAAAAGGAGCAATCACCCGGGCATTCCCCGCCGACGGCCGAATGTGGGCGGTCATCTCGTGGCGCAGGGGATCCAGTCCCTGCCGGACCATAAGCATCCGGTCAAATTCCGACTCAATCTCCGAATGGCTGATGCCGGAGAGACGGATCTTATTTTCAATATAGCCGTGGCAGCGGCTGTCCAGGACAAAATGGCAGACAAAGCCCAGCAGATAGGACAACTGACTTTCCCGGAGAAATTTCCGATCCCCCTGCCGGACAAGACTCAGAGCCCTGCCAAAAAAATCCGCCGCGGGTTCCCCATGCATGCGGTATCCCAGATCATTTACAGGATTGGAAGACAGGGCTTTATAGTAGAACAGAATGTCCGGCCCGTGGAGACCTATGAGATACAGAGCCTTATGTCTGCGGATCAGTTCCCTGGACTGCTCCGGCAGAGTTTTGAAAACTTTTTTTCCAAATACAAAATGCGCGTACGTAGAAGGCATGGCAACTCTCCTTTTTAACTGTTCCTCTTAGTTTAACCCGTTTTCTGGTATTCTTTCCAGGAAACAAAAAAAGCGCCGGACAGACAGCAGCGTCTCCGGCACTTCCTTTTATGTTTCTCAATCTTCATCCATAGCGATGACCTGCTTCTTATTATAAGTTCCACAGGCTTTGCACACTCTGTGCGGCATCATCAGGGCGCCGCATTTGCTGCATTTTACCAGATTGGGAGCAGACATTTTCCAGTTTGCTCTTCTTTTATCTCTTCTGGCTTTAGAAGATTTATTTTTGGGACAGATGGACATTTTTACACCTCCTTAAATTTGCTGAATATATCACGGATTGCAGCCATTCGCGGGTCGAGCTCTGCGGTATCGCAGCTACATGCGCCGTCATTGAGATTCGCACCACAACGGCTGCAGATTCCCTTACAGTCCTCTTTACACAGCACTCGAATCGGCCATTGGACCAGAAGCTCGTTGCAAACCAGTATCTCCGGATCCAAAGAGTTTCCTTCGATAAAATTGGATTCCTCCAGAATCTCCTCCCGCTCCCGGGCAGAAAGCTTCATGTCCACCTGGCGCTGTATGTCCAGAACAAAATCCTGTTCTACAGGGCTCAAGCAACGGGCGCAGGGAATCACGGCCGTCAGCTTCACATATCCGGCAATTTCCAGCACCCGGTTCCCTGTGTTGACAATCTCCAGCTTCAGCGGGGATTTCCGGATCAGCGGAAATCGGCCTGTCCGAATCTGAAAGGCGTCCATTTCCAGTAGAACAGTCTTTTTCAGGATCTTCCCATCCTGGGACAATACCTCTGTCAAATCCAATAACATAATCGGCTCCTAATCACACTTTAAACAGTATACATAGGCGGTTCCCGTTTGTCAAGGGGATTTTTCCCGATCCGGGATAAAACAAGGCCCCAAATCTCTGAGATCTGAGGCCTTGCGGAAATATCATCTGTTCCGGTTATTTCACCAGGGCCACTGTCTCGCGGCAGATAGCCAGCTCTTCGTTGGTGGGGATCACACAGACGGCCACCTTGGAATCCTCGGTGGAGATCTTGTTGTTGAAGCCTCTCATCTGGTTCTTTTCCTCATCCAGCTTGATTCCCAGATAGCCCAGATACTCGGCAACCTCTGTTCTGGTATCCGGCCCGTTCTCGCCGATGCCGGCCGTAAAGGCAATGGCATCTACGCCGTTCATGGCTGCCGCGTAGGCTCCGATATATTTTGCCACATCGTAGGCAAAGATGCTCAGAGCCAGTTTCGCCAGCTCATTGCCTTCCGCGGCTGCGTCCTCCAGATCGCGGAAGTCGCTGGAAAGACCCTTGGTGATGCCGTACACGCCGGACTTTTTGTTCAGCACGTTCATAACGCCGTCAATGTCCAGATTCTCTTTCTTGGCGATAAACTCTACGATAGCGGGATCAATGCTTCCGGAACGGGTTCCCATAACCAGGCCCTCCAGGGGAGTGAGGCCCATGCTGGTGTCCACGCACTTGCCGTTGAGCACCGCGCTGACAGAAGAACCGTTGCCCAGATGGCAGACGATCAGCTTGGAATGGTTGATGTCCAGCCCCAGGAAGTTCGCCAGCTCTTTGGATACAAAGCTGTGGGAGGTTCCGTGGAAGCCGTATCTTCTTACTCTGTATTTTTCATAATACTCATAGGGAAGGCCGTATACATAAGCCTTGGGCGGCATCGTCTGATGGAAGGCCGTATCAAACACAGCCACCATGGGCACCCCGGGCATCAGTTCCTGGCACACGCGGATTCCCGTCAGGTTGGCGGGGTTGTGCAGGGGAGCCAGTTCCGTACACTCCTCTACCGCCTGGATCATCTCATCATTGATGATAACCGAGCTCTCAAATTTCTCTCCGCCGTGTACGATGCGGTGGCCGATGGCCTCAATCTCGGCCAGATCCTTCACCGCTCCCGTCTTGTCGTTGACCAGAGCATGGAGCACCATCTGGATAGCCTCTTTATGGCTGGGCATAGCCGCCTCGGTGATTTCTTTGTCGCATCCCGCCTTCTGATAGGTCAGCCTTCCGTCAATTCCGATCCTCTCGCAGAGGCCTTTCGCCAGAACCTGCTCGGAATCAGAATCAATCAGCTGGTATTTCAGGGATGAACTTCCGCAGTTGATAACTAATACTTTCACTTCTTTTTCCTCCTGAACCTGAATCTGCCTTTGGCCTTAGTTGTTTGCCGCGCACTGAACTGCGGTGATCGCTACAACGCCTACGATATCGTCCGCGGAGCAGCCTCTGGAAAGGTCGTTGACCGGAGCCGCGATTCCCTGGGTGATGGGGCCGTAGGCGTCAGCCTTGCCCAGTCTCTGCACCAGCTTGTAGCCGATATTTCCGGCGTCCAGATCCGGGAAAATCAGCACGTTGGCCTTGCCGGCCACTTTGCTGCCGGGAGCCTTGAAAGCGGCAACCTCGGGAACCAGAGCGGCATCCAGCTGCAGTTCTCCGTCCAGATACAGATCCGGGCATTCTTCCTTGGCGATCTTGGTGGCCTGCACTACCTTGTCCACATCGGGATGGTGCGCGCTTCCCTTGGTGGAGTGGGACAGCATGGCGATATTGGCGCGATCCTCTACCAGAAGTTCAAAAGACTCGGCGGAGGACTCGGCGATGGCGGCCAGCTCTTCCGGGTTGGGATTCTGATTCAGGCCGGCATCCGCGAAGAGGAAGGTGCCGTGGGAGCCCATCTCGCAGTCCGGTACAGATACAATGAAGAAAGCGGAAACCAGACGGGTGCCCGGTTTGGTCTTCAGAATCTGCAGGCAGGGGCGCAGAGTGTCCGCGGAAGAGTGGCAGGCGCCGGAAACCATACCGTCGGCATCGCCCATCTTAACCATCATAACTCCGAAATAGGGGTAGTTGGTCAGCAGGATCTCTCTGGCCTTTTCCTTGGTCATTCCCTTCTTGGCACGCAGCTCCGTAAATTTCTCAATATATGCGTCGGTCTTCTCATAAGTGGCGGGATCCACGATCACGGCGCCGGAAATGTCACGTCCCCGGCTTCCCTTTCTGACTCTCTCCTTGTCGCCGATGATGATCAGGTTGGCAATGCCCTCCTTCAGGATCTTCTCGGCAGCCACAAAGGTACGCCGGTCTTCGCTCTCCGGAAGAACGATGGTCTTTTTACATTCTTTTGCTCTCTCTTTAATTCTGTCAATAAAACGCATGCTATTGACTCCTTTCAGTAATTTTAGCGCCTGGGGCCCCGGGAGGCCGGCGTCAGAATCGGGCCTGGCTTCTCCATCCAATGCCCGCTGTCTAAATTATATTACGGTTGACAAATCTTCACAAGAAAAGTTAAATTTTTAACACCCAAATACTGTATTTTTTGATGAACAATCCCCGGTCCTTGTAGCCTTCTTTAGATTTTGCTATAATTTCAGGGCAGATGAGGGAAAAAAGGAGGATTTGCCTATGGAAACAGAACGTCCGGCACGCCGGCCAAATGCGGCGGCCATTATCGCGGAATACAACCCCTTTCATCTGGGGCACGCTTACCAGATCAGGGAAGCCCGCAGGCTTTCCGGGGCAGACTATATAATCATTATTATGAGCGGCTGCTTTGTGCAGCGGGGCGGGCCGGCTCTTCTGGACAAATACGTCCGGACCAGGCTGGCCCTTCTGGGCGGCGCGGACCTGGTGCTGGAGCTGCCCTGTGCCGCCGCCTGCGGCAGCGCCCCCTATTTTGCCGGAGAAGCCGTGCGGATCCTGGATCGCCTGGGAGTGGTAAAAGAGCTGTGGTTCGGAAGCGAGGCAGGCAGAACCGAACCCTTCCTGGCTCTGGCTGATCTTCTCACCCGGGAACCGGAAGCGTACCGGCAGGCCCTGCGAAGATTTATAAGGCAGGGGGATTCTTTTCCGCTTGCCAGGCGGAAGGCTCTGGAGGAGAACTTTTCCGCGGCTCTTTTCCCCGCGGGGACTTTCGAACTGCAGGCCTTTCTGGAAGCCCCCAACAACATTCTGGGGCTGGAATACTGCGCCGCTTTAAACCGGCGTCACAGTTCCATCCGTCCCCGGACCCTGAAACGGGCAGGCAGCGGTTACCACGACCGGGAGCTGAGTGAAAGCTTCAGCTCCGCCACGGCTCTGCGTCAGAGGATTCTTGCCGGAGCCGCGAAAGAGCTGGAAAATCAGTTTCCCCCGGAAATCTGGCCGGAACTGCAGGGGGCACTTCTACGGGAAGGCTGTCTGGAAGACGAGGATTTTTCCCTGCCCCTGAAATGCCTTCTGCTGGACAGCAGCCTTGCCTCCCTGTCTTCTTATCTTCCGGAGGAGCTGGCCAGGCGGGCGCTGAACCTGAGAGGCCGCTTTCTTTCCTTCTCCCAGTTTACGGATCTGCTGAAAACCAGAAACCGGACCCGGACCTCCGTCCAGCGAAGCCTTCTGCGGCTGCTGCTGAGAATCCCGGTTCTTTCCGGTGAAAATAATCCGGAACATTTTTCCGGAACGCTCTCCTGCCGGACCCTCACCGATGAGGGGAGGGTCCGGATCCTGGGCTTTCGCAAAACCGCGGCCCCGCTGCTGTCGGAGATCAAAAGGCAGAGCAGCCTTGCCCTGGAAGCCCGGCCCGCAGATCTTCCGGAGGATGCGTACCAGATCGATTTCCGGGCTTCCAACCTCTACGAAGCGGTCCGCTCCCACAAAGCGCGGCAGCCTTTCCGGGACGAAAAAACCAGGCAGCCGGTGATCCTCTGACCGGCTGCCTGAACTTTTTATATCTCTTTAATTTTTAAAGCTGTGAATAGGCGCCGGAATCCTTCCGGTGCGGCTGATAAACGCCTCGCAGGAGAACCGGTTCACCGGCATAATGGGCGCCCTGCCCAGAAGGCCGCCGAACTCGATTACATCGCCCACCTCTTTGCCCACGGCAGGGATCAGCCGGACGGCTGTGGTCTTCTGGTTTACCATGCCGATGGCCATCTCATCGGCGATGATTCCGGAGATAGAAGAACTGGAAGTGCTGCCGGGAATGGCGATCATGTCCAGCCCCACTGAACAGACGCAGGTCATGGCCTCCAGCTTTTCCAGGCTCAAAGCGCCCGCGTTCACCGCGTTGATCATGCCCTGATCCTCGCTGACGGGAATAAAGGCTCCGGACAGTCCTCCCACATAGGAGGATGCCATGACGCCGCCTTTTTTCACCTGGTCGTTGAGGAGCGCCAGCGCGGCGGTTGTCCCCGGGGCGCCTGCCGCTTCCAGGCCGATCTCCTCCAGAATCTCCGCCACCGAATCCCCCACTGCCGGCGTAGGCGCCAGAGACAGATCCAGAATGCCGAAAGGAATGCCCAGGCGCCGGGAAGCCTCGCGGCCCACCAGCTGTCCCACCCGGGTTACTTTAAAAGCTGTCTTCTTAATGGTCTCACAGAGCACTTCAAAATTTTCTCCCCGGACTTTTTCCAGAGCGTGCTTCACCACCCCCGGGCCGGAAACCCCTACATTGATAATGGCATCCGCCTCTGTTACTCCGTGGAAGGCCCCCGCCATAAAGGGATTGTCGTCCGGGGCGTTGCAGAACACCACCAGCTTGGCGCAGCCCATGCAGTTCTGGTCCCGGGTGCTCTCCGCGGTCTGCTTTACGATCTCTCCCATAAGCTTCACCGCGTCCATATTGATGCCTGTTTTGGTGGAGCCCACGTTGACGGAGCTGCACACCCGCTCGGTCCGGGCCATTGCCTGGGGTATGGAGCGGATCAGCAGTTCGTCCGCCGGGGTCATACCCTTGGACACCAGGGCGGAATATCCTCCGATAAAATTCACTCCCACTTCATGGGCGGCCTGATCCAGGGTCTCCGCTACGGAAGCGAAGTCTTCGGGGGTCCGGCAGGCGGCTCCTCCCACCAGGGCGATGGGCGTCACGGAGATCCGCTTGTTTACAATGGGGATCCCGTATTCTTCCTCAATCTCCCTGCCGGTCTCCACCAGGTTTCGGGCCGCCGCGGTGATCTTGTCATAAATCTTCCGGTTCAGCCGGTCCAGATTTCCGTCAATACAGTCCATAAGGCTGATTCCCAGGGTGATGGTGCGGACATCCAGATTCTCCTGCTCAATCATCTGGTTTGTCTCGTTTACTTCATACATATTGATCATAATCGGTCAGCCCCTCCTATATCCGGTGCATCATGTGAAAAATATCCTCGTGCTGGCAGCGGATCACCACGCCGATCTCTTCTCCCAGCTTTTTCAGTCCTTCCGCCAGTTCCCCGGTACTCTTGTCAGAGCGGGAAGTATCCGTTACCATCATCATGTTAAAATATCCCTGCACTATGGTCTGGGAGATATCTTCGATATTCACCTGATTTTCCGCCAGATAATTGCATACCCTGGCGATGATGCCTACCTGGTCATGGCCCAGGACCGTAATAATTGTTTTTTTCACAGCTTTCCTCCTCTTTTTCAGATCTCAATGAGCTCTCCTACAGTGTCTCTTTTTGCCACGCTGATGTGAAAGTCCCCTGACTTATAGGGATTGTCCCCCATGGTGACCTCCGCGCAGACCGTCTCATAGGCCAGGGCCGGATAATTGTTTTCCCGGCTTAAATGCCCCAGCAGAATCCGCTTCATATTGTCATGCAGAACCTGGCAGAGAAGCTGTCCGGCCATCTCATTGGAAAGATGCCCCCTTTCCCCCAGGATTCTCTGTTTCAGATAGTAGGGGTAAGTTCCCACCTCCAGCATATGTATATCGTGGTTGGCCTCCAGCAGCAGTACGTCCAGATTTTTCAGGTGCTCTACCGTGTACGTCCCGTAAACCCCCAGATCTGTGGCCACCGCCATGCTCTGTCTGCCGTGATTCACCCGGTAGCCCACGGGATTAGCCGCGTCGTGGGAAATGGAAAAGGGCTCCACGGTCAGATCTTTGATCCGCACCTCCTGATCCGGCTTTACCTCCCGGAACAGCCCCTCCGGGATTTTTCCCAGAGAAGGGCAGCCCGCGATGGCCTCATAGGTCTCCCGGGTAGCGTAGATGGGCAGGCCGTATTTTCTGGCCAGCACTCCCAGCCCCCGGATGTGGTCGGAGTGCTCATGGGTGATAAACACCCCGTCTATCTCTCCTCCCGTGCGATCGATGGCGCGCAGGCCTTCCTCCACCCGCTTTCCGCTGATGCCGGCGTCGATCAGCAGGCTGGTGGAATCGCTCCCCACATAAATGCAGTTTCCGCTGCTTCCGCTGGCGATACTACACATTCTCATAAATCTTCATCCTCTGCTCCAGTTGTTTGGCGGTGTCGGAAAAATCCCCGCTGTTGTCCAGGACAAAACAGCAGTGTTTCCGGAACTCCTCCTCGGGAAGCTGGCTGGCCAGCATTCCGTCAATCTTCTCATCGGAATATCCCCGGCTCTTTTTCAGCCGTTCCCGTCTCACCGCTTCTCCTGCATAAACATACCACAATTCATCACAGATTTCATCATATTTTTCTTCAATCAGCAGGGCGGCCTCCAGAAACAGGAACTTATCTCCCCGGGTCCTGGCCCGATCTGCCGCCTCCCGGATATACGCTTTCACTGCCGGATGGACAATGGCGTTCAGTTTTTTCAGCAGTTCCCGGTCCTGAAATACCCGGCTTCCCATTTTTTTTCGGTCAATTTCTCCCTCTTTCCCCAGGATATCCCGGCCGAAAAGTTCCACAATGGCAGCATAGCAGCTTCCGCCCCGGGCCATAAGACGGTGGGCGACGCGGTCCGCCTCCAGGAATTCTCCCTGACAGTGTTCCCGCAGCCAGGAGAGAACCTGGCTTTTTCCGGAGCCTACCCCTCCGGTAATTCCGATCATTCTCATCTTTTGTATCCTTCTTTTCTATTTTGCTTCGTACCAGTTTTTTCCGGTGTGCATATCCACTTCCAGTTCTACTTCCAGATGGGCGGCGCCCTTCATTTCTTCCAGCAGAACCCGGGAGGCCTTCTCCACTTCCTCCAGAGGGGCCTCCACCAGCAGTTCGTCGTGAACCTGCAGCAGAAGTCTGGACTTAAGCCCCTCCCCGGACAGACGCCGGTTGACCCGGACCATGGCGATCTTGATGATATCCGCAGCCGTGCCCTGAATGGGAGAATTCATGGCCACCCGCTCCCCGAAAGACCGCTGCATGAAATTTCCGGAAAACAGTTCCGGCACCGGCCGTCTGCGGCCGAAAAGGGTCGTCACATATCCGTCTCTTTTGGCCTGCTCCACGGTCCGGTCCAGAAATTCCTTAATCTTAGGATAGGTGTGAAAATACTTTTCAATATAGTCCGCCGCTTCCTTCCGGCTGATGCTGAGATCCTGGCTCAGGCCGAAGGAACTGATGCCGTAGACAATGCCGAAATTTACCGCCTTGGCATTTCTTCTCTGGAGGGGCGTCACCTCCTCAAAGGGAACATGAAAAACCTCGGAGGCGGTAATCCGGTGAATGTCCTTTGCCTCCCGGTAGGCTTCAATCAGCTTTTCATCCCCGGACAGATGGGCCAGCACCCGCAGCTCGATCTGGGAATAGTCCGCGTCGATAAACAGGCAGCCCTCCCGGGGGACGAACACCTTGCGGATCTGCCGTCCCAGTTCCATCCGCACGGGAATATTCTGCAGATTGGGCTCTGTGCTGCTGATGCGCCCGGTGGCGGTGATGGTCTGGTTAAAACTGGAATGGATCCTCCCGTCCCCGGCAATGCAGTTTCCCAGGCCGTCGGCGTAGGTAGATTTCAGCTTGGCCAGCTGACGGTATTCCAGGATATCGGCCACCACCGGAGCCTCCGGCGCCAGCTTTTCCAGCACATCCGCCGCGGTGGAATAGCCGCTCTTGGTCTTCTTGGCCCCGGGCAGCTTCATTTTATCAAAAAGGATCACACCCAGCTGTTTGGGAGAATTAATGTTGAAGGTTTCCCCGGCCTGCCGGTAGATCTTCTCCTCCAGAGCGCTGATGCCCTCCTGGAGCTTTTCCCCGTACTCCTTCAGGGCGCCGCCCTCCACAGCGATGCCGGCCTTTTCCATATCGTCCAGAGTAAAGACCAGAGGCATTTCCATCTCCCGGAACAGCTTTTCCATTCCCAGACCGCAAAGCTTTTCCATCATAGGCGCGCTGGCGCGTCGGGATGTCCATGCCGCCAGGCCGCAGCAGCGAGCAGCTGCTTCCGGGGACATATCCGCGGCCGCCGGCGGCTTTCCGCCGAAAATTTCTTCCTGAGAGGGAAGCGCAGTCCCGGCAAACTCCTTGGCGATATCGTCATAGCTGTAGGAAGACTTCAGGGGATTCAGCAGGTACGCCGCTATGCGGGCGTCAAAAAACTGCCCGTTTCTTTCCGGCTTTGTGTGCTTCAGGATCTCTTTCAGATCAAAGACACAGACCTCTCCCGCTCCGTTCATGGCTCTCTCCGCCTCGGCTTTCAGCCAGGCGCCGCTTAAAAACCCGGCCGCGGGAATATAATAGGTCTCCTCTTTCCCAAGAGAGAGGGCCACGCCCCGGATCTCCTGATCCGCCAGCAGGGCCAGACCCAGTTTGTCCGTCCCGGAAGCTCTGGCAAACACTTCTTCCGCCCGGCCCAGTTCCTCCAGAATCTGAACCTCCGGTTCTTTGCCGCCTCCGCCCTGCCCCTGAAACCGGGGCAGCAGATTTTTAAAATTCAGTTCCTTGAACAGCTCATAGGCCTGCTCTGTATACAGATCTTTCAGCCTTGCCTGCTCCAGATCCAGGGAGACCGGACTGTCCGTGCAGATGGTGGCCAGCTTTTTTGAGAGCACCGCCAGGTCATAATGGTCTCTCAGAGATTCCATGGCCTTTTTGGGTTTGATCTCCTCCAGGTGGGCATAGGCTTCCTCCAGACTGCCGTAAGTGCTCACAAGTTTCGTGGCGGTCTTTTCCCCCACCCCCGGAATCCCGGGGATATTGTCGGAGGAGTCTCCCATGAGAGCCTTCAGATCGATGATCTGAGGCGGGGTCAGCTGGTACTTTTCCAGCACCTCCCGGGTGTGATAATCCTCGATCACCGTCTTGCCCCCTTTTGTTTTGGGGATGCGGACCAGCACCCTATCCGTAGCCAGCTGCAGCAGGTCCCTGTCTCCTGAGACGATGGTAACCAGGAGACCTTCCCTCTCCCCTTTTCTGGCCCAGGTGCCCAGGATATCGTCCGCCTCATAGCCCTCTTTTTCCAGGATACAGACATCCATGGCCTTCAGGACTTCCTTCATCACCGGCACCTGCTCCCGCAGTTCTTCCGGCATGGGTTTTCGGGTGCCCTTGTAGGCCTCGTACATTTTGTGCCGGAAAGTGGGGGCATGCAGGTCAAAAGCCACAGCGAGATACTGCGGCTTCTCTTCCTCCAGAATTTTAAATAATATATTCAGAAAACCGTAGACAGCTCCCGTGGGCCTGCCCTGAGAATTCGTCAGGGCGGGCATTCCGTAAAATGCCCGGTTGAGAATGCTGTGTCCGTCGATCAGTACCAGTTTTCCCTCCATAATCTCTCCTTTCCTCTCAAAACGGCAGGGTGAAGATTCCCGCCATATCCAGGGCAGCCAGGACCAGCGCCAGCAGACCTGCCCCGCAGAAAATGATCCAGCCGCAGATCCGCCGTCTTCCCCGGGACAGCCGGTGCTTCTTTTCTTTCAGATCTTCCGCCAGCATGGTTCTCAGGTCATAGGAAAGTTCCTGGGACTCATCCAGATGCTTCAGGGCCACGCTGAGCATAAAATAGGTTTCCAGTTCATCATAGCATTCCGGACATTTTTCCACATGCCGGATAAATTCTTCCAGTTCTCTGGGAGACAGTCTGTCCGCAATATACTGGGGAATCAGACTCTGCGCGTGTTTGCATTCCATTACACTACCTCCCGGGCCAATTTCCCCGCCAAGCGTGCCGTCGGGGAACGTCAAAAGCCGGACCCGGAAGGATCTGCCGGATCCGGCCACCATATGACCTATTCTACCATGCATGAAAGTCAGATTCAAGACTCCCCGAGAGTGTTGGAATTTTTCTCTCCCCGCTGAAAGGCCAGGGCGTTTTCCAGAGTGGTCTCCGCAATCGCCTCCAGAGCTTCCCGGGTAAAAAATCCCTGATGAGAGGTAATAATCACATTGGGGAAAGAGAGCAGCCTGGCCGTCACTGAGCTTTCCAGGATCTGCTCCGAGCGGTCCTCAAAAACGTTGGGCGTCTCCTCCTCATACACATCCAGTCCCGCCCCGAAAAACTTTCTGGCACGGATTCCCTCGATAAGGTCATCGGTCTTCACCAGGGCTCCCCGGGAGGTGTTCACCAGAATCGCCCCCTCCTTCATCTCCCGGATGGTATCCCGGCAGATCAGATGATAGGTATCGTCCGTGAGGGGACAGTGGAGGGAAACCAGGTCGCTTTGCCCCAGCAGCGTCTTCAGATCCACATATTCGGCCATGCCCTCCAGGGAAGGATTCGGGCAGACATCGTAGGCCAGCACCTTCATGCCGAACCCCCGGCAGATCCGCGCCATGGCAGCTCCGATCTTGCCGGTTCCCACAATACCGGCGGTCTTGCCGTGGAAATTAAAGCCCAGCAGGCCGTTCAGGGAAAAATCATTTTCCCTTACCTTCACGTAAGCCTTGTGCAGCCGGCGGTTGACCGCCAGGGCCAAGGCCATGGCGTGTTCCGCCACAGCCTCCGGAGAATAGCCCGGCACCCGCATAACCGTAATCCCGCAGGCCTTCGCTGTCTTCAGATCCACATTATTAAAACCGGCGCAGCGCATGAGAATCAGCCGCACACCGGCCTTCTGCAGGGCGCGGACCGTCTCCTCTCCCACATCGGAACTCACAAAAGCGCATACCGCCTGGTAACCGGCAGCCAGAGGCGCTGTTCTGGGGGTAAGATCCGCCTTGAGATACTCCAGCTCCACCTGCGGATACCGTTCTCTGGCCGCTTCAAAAGATTCTTTATCATAGATTTTTGTATCGTAAAATAAAATTTTCATTTCTTTTCCGTCCCTTCTGTATTCTGTTACAGTATTTCCCCTCCGGTTCTTTCTATACCGTCATCCGCCCAGGCTTTCTTTCTGTTCCGGAAAAATTTCTTTTAAAAACCGGGAGGGGGCGGCTGTTTTTCCCAGCTGCTGTTTGGCGTATCCCAGAAACAGTTCTTTTCTGGCGCGGGTCATGCCCACGTAGAGCATTCTCCGCTCCTCCTCCAGATCCGCCGGGAGTACTGCCTTGTGCCAGGGGATCACTCCCTCACAGATATCCAGGATATAAACCCGGTCGTACTCCATGCCTTTGGAGGAGTGAAGCGTGGAGACAGCTACGCCCCTGATGTTTTCATCGCGCCCCCGGGGACGGTTCTTCAGTTTTTCTCTGTATTCCTCCATATGATCGAACCACTGCCGGACTGTGTCAAACCCCCGGGCGCTGTCTGTGAGCTCCTCCAGGATCTGAAACAGTTCTTCCTCCGGCATGTGCCGGCTGGCGGCGCACTGTTTCAGATACTCTTCATAGCCGATGATCTTCCTGATATACTGCACCGCTCCGAAAGGCGCCATATTCCTCAGCGCCAGAAGATCCTCCTCCATTTTTTCGATCCGCTCTTCCATCCAGGAGCGGTCCTCATAAAACCGGTAGAGATCCTCAAAAGACACTTCCCCGCTCTGAAAGGCTTCCCGGGAGAGATACCGGTTGGGTTTGTTGGCGATGAGCAGGAAATCGCTTCTGCGCCTGCTTCCCTGGGCCAGGCGCAGATACGCCGAAATATGTCTGGCGATCCAATGGTCAAACAGACAGGGAACCAGATCCTGCATCACAAAAGGAATCTGGTACGCCATCAGCTGTTCCGCCGCGCGGCGGCATCCGGTATTGGTGCGGAACAGCACCGCCGTCTCTTCCGGCGGACAGCCCCGGTCCAGGCTTCTGCGTATATCCTCCGCCACATATTTCAATTCTTCCCTGGAATCCTGAAACCTCAGCAGCCGCACCGGCGCTCCGCTTTTCCGAAAAGCCTTCAGGTCCTTGGGAAAGCGCTTCTGATTCCGGCGGATCAGGCGGCCGGCAGCTTCCAGAATTTCCGGAGTGCAGCGGTAATTGAGATTCAGCGTTACGGTCCCCGCCTGTGGATAATCTCTGGGAAAACGCAGCATGATTTCCGGGCTGGCGCCCCGGAAGCGGTAAATAGACTGGTCGTCGTCTCCCACAATAAAAAGATTGTTTTCCGGCGCGGCCAGCATCCTCACTATATCATACTGTATGGGACTGATATCCTGAAATTCATCCACCAGAATGTACTGAAAGGTTTTCTGCCAGTGGCTTAATATCTCCGGATGCTGCCGGAACAGCCGGTAGCATTCCGCCATAATGTCGTCAAAATCCAATTTCCGGTTTTCCTCCATCCACCGGCGGTAGGCTTTATACACCCTGCGGAACGCCTCCTCCGGGAGCAGCGAGGAATAATAGTTTTCCACCTGGATCCTTCCGCATTTTACGGTGCTGATCTCCCGGGCCAGACCCGAGGGCAGATCCGCCTCCCGGTCTTCCTCCGGATAAAACTGATCCAGAAGCTCCGTCAGCAGCCGGCGCTTTTCTTCCTCGCTCAATATATTATTTCCATTGATATGGTAGGTATTGCGGAGAATCCCGTAGAACACACCGTGAAAGGTGCCGAAGGTGACCTGTCCGGCAGAATTTCCTGCCGTCTCCCGGAAACGGTTTTTCATTTCCAGGGCGGCGGCTCTGGTAAACGTCACCACCAGAATCCTGCTGCCGGGGATTCCGCTCCCCACCAGCCTGGCTGTGCGTTCCGTGATGACCGCCGTTTTACCGGAACCGGGGCCCGCCAGTACCAGCATGGGCCCCTCCCGATGGGCTGCTGCCCTTTTCTGTGATTCATTGTAATCCATCAGCTTAATTTCTCAATGGCTGCCCGGATCCTGCTGAGGGTTTCTTCCTTTCCCAGCACCTCCATGATCTGGGTAGCGCCTGCGGGTGTGGTCTGTTTGCCGGAAAGGGCGGTCCGCAGGGGCCACATAACCAGACCGGTCTTGTATCCCTTCTCTGAGGCGTAGGCGGAAAGAACAGCGAACAGTCCGTCGTTGCTGTAATCCTCCTGGGCCTCCAGAATGGGCAGGGTCTCCCGCAGCACCGTAAGAGAAGTTTCCAGGGTGGATTTCATTTTTTTGTGTACGTACATAGAGCTGTCATACTCCGGCACTTTTTCAAAAAAATCCAGCATTTCCGGAATATCCGGGAATACCTCGATTCTGGTGCGGACCATCTCCGCCATCTTATGAAAATCATAGTCCCTGGTCACTGCCTGCTTCATGTAGGGCAGGGCTCTCTCATAAAATTCCTCCGGATCCATGGCTTTCATGTATTCGCCGTTCATCCATTTCAGCTTGGTCATATCAAACACCGCCGGAGATTTGCTGATGCGGGTATAGTCAAAGACTTTCACCAGTTCCTCCAGGCTGTAGATCTCCCGGTCCTCCGCCGGACTCCAGCCCAGCAGGGCTACAAAATTCACCACCGCGTCTTTTAAGAATCCCTGCTCAATGAGATCCTCATAGGAAGAATGGCCGCTGCGCTTGCTCAGCTTCTGATGCTCTTCGTTGGTGATCAGCGGACAGTGAATGTATACGGGAATCTCCCAGCCAAAGGCCTGATAGATCCTGTTATATTTCGGGGTGGAGGACAGGTACTCGTTGCCCCGCACCACATGGGTGATGCCCATGAGATGGTCGTCCACCACATTGGCAAAATTGTAGGTGGGGTATCCGTCGGATTTGATCAGGATCATATCGTCCAGCTCCCCGTTGTCCACAGTAATATTTCCGTAAATCTCATCGTGGAAGGATGTGGTTCCCTCTGTGGGCATATTCATGCGGATTACGTAAGGCTTCCCGGCTTTCAGATTGGCCTCCACCTCCTCTTTGGACAGATGCAGGCAGTGTTTGTCATACATAACGATCTCTTTGCCCGCCACGGTAGCGCGCAGAGATTCCAGGCGCTCCTTGCTGCAGAAGCAGTAATAGGCGTCTCCCTGCTCCACCAGCTGCTTCGCGTACTTCATGTAAATCCCCTGCCGGCAGCGCTGGCTCTGGATGTAGGGGCCTGCGCCTCCATCCTTATCCGGGCCTTCATCGTGCTCCAGGCCTGTCTCTTCCAGCGTGCGGTAGATAATGTCCAGGGCCTCCTCCATAAAACGTTCCTGATCCGTATCCTCAATCCGGAGGATAAACTGACCTCCCGCGTGTTTCGCGATAAGATACGCGTACAGCGCCGTCCGCAGATTTCCCACATGCATCCTGCCGGTGGGGCTGGGAGCGAATCTGGTTCTAACAGTCTTGCTCATATCTATCATCTCCTGTCCTTCTTGTTCCGTCATTTTGTCAGGCGGATATTTCACCATCCGCTCTGCTGATTCGGTTAAACGCTGCCCTCCGCGTCCAGCGGATGATTGCCCGGATATGCCTGAGCCATAATCTCCGCCGCGTTTCCCTCACAGAAACAGTCCGCTTTATAATCGGAAAGCTCCTCCCTGCTGTTGACTACCGCCAGCAGATTTCCCTGAAAATACCGCACCAGGGATCCCAGATTGGAAGTCAGCCCGGTGCCCAGCACCAGCAGCACTTTGGCCCGGGCAATGAGATCCGCCGCCCGGGTGATCTGCTGATTATCCAGCATCTCTCCCTGAAGGGCAACTCCCGGATAAATGAGAGTCCCGCAGTTTTCACAGTAGGGCAGGGGCGTATGCTCCAGAATATATTTTCCGTCATAGACCCGTCCGCAGTGAGGGCACGTATTGGCATCTATATTCCCGTACATCTGCACCACATTCCGGCAGCCTGCCATACGGGAATGATTAAAAAATCCCCTGGTGACAATTCCCAGAAGCCTGCCGTCATCCTCCATCCGTTTCAGGGCATAATTACATTCGTCCGGGCCGCCCCTTTTTTTCAGCAGTTCCTCCCGGTAGCATTCATAAAACGCCTTGGGCCTGTTTCTGAAAAAAGAGCTGGAAAAAATTTCTCCCGGAGAACGGCCGTACTTTGTCTCTATCTCATAGGCGTAATCTTCCCGGTAAAAATCGCATCCCCCGGCAATGGCCTGGGCCCTGCCCAGCAGGCAGACGATTCCGCTGTTCTCTGTCAAAATCTTCTTTAAATACTCAACACTCATCCCAGTACCTCCTTCCTGATTTTTCTGGTACCTGTGGAGCTCTGCTGCGTATTTGCCAGGAAGCCGTGTCCGGCAGCACAGACACCAATTCATTCCTGTAAGATTCAGAAAAGGTGTGGATTTATGCCTCCACACCTTTGTCCTTCAGATACTCAATTACATCGCCTACGGTTACGAGGTTTGTCAGGTCGTCCGCCGGAATCTCAATGGAATACTCCTCCTCCAGCGCCATCACCAGTTCAAACAGATCCAGGGAATCGGCACCTAAATCATCCTTAAAATTTGTCTCTTCCGTAATAGAATCTTCCTCGCAGTTAAACTGCTCGGCAAGAATCTGCCGCATTTTCTCTAACATGAATCTCTTTCCTCCAATTTGCTTCCAAAAATAATTTGACAACCAAAGTGTACTGGTAAAACCAACATTTGTCAATATGTTTTTTATAAAAGTCAGCCAAGCGGCGAGGCGGAGGACGTAAGCTCGCTTACGGCCCCGGTTCGACATTTGGCTGACGCACTGCATAAGCAGGCAGGACGGCAGTCCGGACTGCGCATGCAGGGCGCGGATTGCGGGAGCGCCCCGGCGCGGAGCAATCCGCTTTTATTCCAGTCGGATCTGCCGGGCCACGCTGAGCGCCACGCCGATCTCCCCCATGAGAAACAGCACCGATGTGCCCCCGTAGCTGACAAAGGGAAGGGTCACGCCTGTGGTGGGAATCACATTCAGCACCACGCAGACATTGAGAATGACCTGCAGGGCAATGTGGGCAAAGATTCCGCTGACGATCAGGGTTCCGTACAGATCCGGCGCGTTCTGGGCGATGAAAAAAAGCCGGTACAGGAGATAGCCGAACAGAAGAAGCAGCAGTATGGCTCCGAACAGTCCCAGTTCTTCACATATAATGGAAAAGATCATATCGTTCTGGGCCTCCGGGATATTGGTAAGCTTCTGCACGCTGTTTCCCAGACCCTTGCCGAAAAATCCTCCGGAGCCTATGGCGTACAGCCCCTGGAGCACCTGCCAGCCTCCGGTTTCCGGATGATCCTCCGGATGGAACCAGGTCAGGATCCGGCTCAGGCGAAAATCCTCTGTGCTTTCCACATTCAGATATAAAAAGGCCAGTATTCCCCCCACCACAGCCGTGATAATCACCAGAGCCAAAAGGAACGGCCTGGTCTTCGGATGGGACAGAAATATAATCACCACGCTGATTGCCATAATAATTACAGCGGTGCTGAGATTATCCGTCAGTTCATAGGCTCCCACTGCCTGCACGAGACCCAGAAACAGCAGAACGAGGACAGCCTTGCGGCGGCTTGCCTGCCTGCCCATTTTCAGAATCACCGCCGGCAGGAACAGGATCACCGCAATCTTGGCGATCTCGGAGGGCTGGAACTGGATGCCCAGATTCAGCCACCGTCTGGCGCCTCCGGCGGTTACCCCCAGAGGTGAAAAGCGCACCATGGCCATGAGGATCAGGGCCAGCACATACAGATGCAGCGCCCACTTACTTAATATATGGTAATCGATTTTTGAAATCGCCAGGGCCGCCCCCACAGAAGCCAGACTGATCACGGCCTGACGCCCGAAATAATACATATCATTTCCAAATTTATTGGATGCCTCGTAGGCACTGGCGCTGTAGAGCATAACCAGACCGAAGCAGATGAGAATAATCACCGCCGCCAGCAGATTGTAATCGTAGTATCCCGTCCGCCGCCGGCGCTTTACTTCCCCTTTCGCAGCTCCTTGCTTCATTTCATCACTCCCCGTTTTTACTGATGGCAAGGACAGAAATCCCCTTTGTGTTCCGGATCTTTTCTGAATTATAGCACAGGCGTCCGGCACCGGCAACCCTTTAGCGCAGGGCGTACTTCAGAAGATCCAGCCAGGACGGATCCTGCTGTGTCTCTCCCAGAACTACTTTCCTCACCAGCTCCGGGTCATCGGTAATCAGATTGTCCACGCCGCAGTCAATCATCCGCCTCATATCCCCCTGGTAGTTCAGCGTCCAGGCACAGACCTTTTTCCCCTGGAGATGGGCCCGGGCTACGAATCTGCGGTTCAGATATGTGTGCTTTACGCTGAAGAAATCCGCCGCCGGAAGATCCGCGGGATTGCCGTAGATCATAGCCAGCGTATATCCCGTGGTAATCTCCGGATTCAATTCCTTGACCTGCTCCAGAAAGCTGTAATTCATAGAAGTGATCACGCAGGAATCCACAAAATCATGTTCCTCAATGAGGCGGACGACCTTTGGCACAATATCCGGGTTATGCCCGTTATATTTCAGCTCAATATTCAGCCGTATCTTTCCCCGGCAGTAATCCAGGACTTCCCCCAGAGACGGAATCTTCTCCCCCCTGAACTTTTTGTGGAATTTGATGCCGGCGTCCAGCTGGCTGACCTCCGCGTAGGTCAGATCCCAGATCTTCGCGTCTACCCCAGTTACCCGGGAAAGATTCGTATCATGAAGGAGTACGATCTCCCCGTCTCTGGTCTCCTGCACGTCAATCTCCGCGTAGTCCGCCAGGGCGTTTACCGCGGCCTCCATAGCGCTTATGGTGTTTTCCGGAGCGATCCGGGCGCCGCCCCGATGGGCGGTCACCTCCACAGTGCTCTCCGGAATCGCTTTGTCCGGAATCGTCCCCCGCATCATCAGAAGAACAAACAGTCCCTCCCCGGCCAGGATCAGGGCCGTTCCGGCGATTTTCATCCGCTTTCCTGACAGAAAAGTCAAAAATTTTCCTCTTTCAGGAGAAGCCGGCCTGGAAACCGGCGTCTTCTCTTCCCTGGCGAAAAACGTATACAGAAACAGCAGGACGGCTGCGGTACCCAGGGAACCTGCAGCGGCTGCGGCAGCCTGCCGGATCCAGCCCCCGTAGATCAGAACCGCGCTGACCTCGCTGCCCGGACTTCGGCCGAACTTTACCGCCGTGACCATCACCGCCGCCGCGGCCGCGTACACTGCCGCCATAAATCCCAGTACCAGCGCCTGGGACAGAAATGCTCCGGCCACCTTTGCCGGCCCTTTGTTTTTCAGCCTGCGCCCTGCCCCTTTCCATAGTTTAAAAGGAGAATCCGGCCGCAGAAGCAGCTCGGGAAGAGCAAAGGCTCCTGCCGCGGAAAACAGCAGAAGTCCGGCGGGAACCAGAATCATCAGGGTTCTGGGCAGGCTGGCGCAGAATCTCTGAAGGATTACCATTCCAAATCCCGCCCCGGAAATTTCCCACAGAATCAGATTCAGAGACAGGATAGGGGCTCCAAGGGCCATGCAGGGAATCCATTTCAGGGGATGCCGGCGGATCACCCTCAGCGCTCCTGCCGCCCCTGCCCGCAGTATTCCCGGCATGGTGATCTTTTCTTTCCGCCAGCTGCGTTCAAAGCAGGCCAGGAGCCCGCAGCACTCAAACAGCAGAAGCAGCAGAAACAGCAGCAGCGCCAGAACTGCCGTCAGAACTGTCAGCGGATGGGACAGAACTCTGCCGTAATTATCCTCTGTCATATAACTGTATCCCTGCATTTTCAAGATCCGGTCCAGAACCCGCTCCTGTGTCTCCCCGGACAGGATTTTCAGCAGGACCCGGAAAGATAATTCAAACAGCAGCAGAGCTGCCATGTTCCTCGTTAAAATCTTTTTTGCCGTACAGATGGTGTCTTTCATATTCTCCTTATGCCGGACATATCCGGCTGTTCATATTTTGTCAATAAAGTCTTTACAAAACCTTCAAAGCCAACTCATATTTTTCTCATACTTCTTCTGTATGATAAAGTCAAACAAAAGCTTACTGACTTTTTCATATATAATTTTCTTTTTCATATGCCAGTACTCCTTACAGGGGTGCTGGCCCTCCTTTTTTCGGGAATTTTCCCTTTCTCCCTGTTTTTCACAAAATCCCACTCTATTTCGCCCCAATAATTTTACATTTATTTTTGTTTTTCTTTTCCTATTCTTAACATTCCATGTTATAATAGGTTTTGCGGCATAATCAAAAACATATAGGGAGAATCAACATGGACACATCTTTTATTGCTTTCTGGGAGCAGGTTACGACAAATCCCATGCTCATGGTTTCTGTCATACTAACTCTTGCCGTCATCTTTGTCAACGGCTGGACCGACGCTCCCAACGCCATTGCCACCTGTGTCACCACCCGCTGCATGGAGGCGAAGCCCGCAATCCTCATGGCAGCCGCCTTTAACTTCATAGGCGTTCTGGTGATGACGCTGATCAACTCATCGGTGGCCATGACCATCAAAGACATGGTTAATTTCAACGGCAACAATCAAAGCGCTCTCGTAGCTCTATGCGCGGCCCTGGTAGCCATTGTAGTCTGGGCGGTGGCCGCCTGGTACTTCGGAATACCCACCAGCGAGAGCCACGCCCTCATCGCGGGACTCTCCGGAGCAGCCATCGCTCTTCAGGGCGGCTTGTCCGGCATCAACGGCGGCGAATGGATCAAAGTCATTTACGGACTGATTCTTTCCGCGGCCCTGGGATTTGCCCTGGGCTACGCGGTCTGCAAAGCAGTCACTTTCATCTGCCGCGGGTTTGACCGCCGGAAGACCAACTGTTTTTTCAAGTACGGCCAGATCGCCGGAGCCGCCATGACAGCGTTCATGCACGGCGCTCAGGACGGACAGAAATTCATGGGAGTGCTTCTTCTGGGCGTTTTTCTCATGAACGGCCAGGATACCACGGAAGGAGCCATCCTTCCTGTGTGGATGATGATCCTCTGCTCCGTGGTCATGGGACTGGGAACCAGCGTGGGCGGCAAAAAAATCATCAAATCCGTAGGCATGGACATGGTGAAGCTGGAAAAGTATCAGGGATTCGCGGCGGATATCGCAGCTTCCCTCTGTCTTCTGGTTTCTTCCCTGTTCGGTATTCCCGTCAGCACCACCCACACAAAGACCACCGCGATTATGGGTGTCGGGGCTGTAAAACGGCTCTCTTCCATTAATCTGAAGGTCGTTAAGGAAATGGTGATGACCTGGGTGCTTACCTTCCCCGGCTGCGGTATCATCGGATTTCTGATGGCCAGGCTGTTCATGTTTCTGTTTATTTAATACACAAAGAAGAGGTATCGAAAATGTCTAAAAAAGGTGATATGGTTTATTTCGACAACTTTGTACAGTGCGCCGACTGTGCCGTCCGGGCCGCGAAAATTCTGGAAAAAATCCTGGAAAATTTTGATCCGGATCATCTCAGCGAAAGCATTGACGAGATCCACGAGGTAGAGCACGAGGCGGATGTCAAAAAGCACGACCTGATGGAAGAACTCATGCGCGCTTTCATTACCCCCATTGAGAGGGAAGATATTATGGCCATCAGCCAGTACCTGGATGATATTACAGACAAAATCGAGGACGTCGTCTTACGGCTTTACATGTGCAATGTGAGATCCATCCGTCAGGAATCCGTCCGTTTTTCAAAGCTGGTGATCCGATGCTGCGAAATGGTAAAGCTTTCCATGGAAGAATTTTACAACTTCAAGAAATCCAAAGAGCTGCGCCAGAGCCTCATCGAGATCAATCGCCTGGAGGAGGAGGGGGACCGCATGTATCTGGACTCCATGCGCACCCTTCACGCCAATACCACCGATCCGGTGGAGATTATCGTTTGGAGAGACATCTACAAATATCTGGAAGACTGCGTGGACGCCTGTGAACATACCTCCGATATTGTAGAAACTGTCGTCCTGAAAAACACCTGATCTACTCCCTTATAAGCTGAAGTTCTGTCCCGGGGATTCCGCCGCGAAATCCCCGGGATTGTCATTTTCCGGCAGTCTTCATAAACTAATAGAGAAAGAATCATCAGAAAGGATCTCTTAAAATATGGATAACTGCCGTATGAACAGAAATTTCTGCCGTCCCGCTGCCCCGGGCGGCCTGTCCAATACCCGCTGCCAGACCTGCCGTCCCGGTCCAGGCTCCCGGGGCAGCGACGCTTTTGCCTGTCTGGATGAACACTTTCCCACAGCCATGGGATACGTGCCCTTCCAGAAATGGTCGGAAACCTTTGACCTCTGCAAAGGGCTGCAGATGGGAACCATCTTCCCGGAACTGTGCAAACCCTTCTGCGGGAAAGGAGGCGCCCCATGCCGGTAGCATCCAGGCAGATGACCCGGGAACAGCTTCTGAACCGGATCAATCAGGTCAGCTTTGCCGTCAATGAAATGACCCTCTTTCTGGACAGTCACCCCGACAACGAGGAGGCTCTGGCCTATATGGAAGAAAAATCCGCCCTGCGCCGGGAAGCCCTGGAAGAGTATGCCCGGCGTTTCGGCCCCCTGACCATCGATACAGCCAACGACACCTGTTCCCGCTCCTTTGAATGGGTCTCACAGCCCTGGCCCTGGGAACCCATGCGGAAAGGAGGTTCCCGCTGAATGTGGAATTATGAAAAAAGGCTCCAGTATCCTGTAAATATTACTCGGCCCAATCCCAAACTGGCGCAGATCATCATCAGCCAATACGGCGGCCCCGACGGGGAAATGGGGGCTTCCATGCGGTACCTCTCCCAGCGGTTCTCGGCCCCCAACCGGGTCACCATGGGCATCCTCAACGATGTGGGTACGGAAGAACTGGCTCACTTGGAAATGGTGGCCACCATAGTGCATCAGCTCACCTGCGGCCTGTCCATGGAGGAAATCGAAAAATCCGGCTTTGCCAGCTACTATGTGGACCACACCGCCGGCATCTGGCCCCAGGCCGCCGGAGGCATCCCCTTCAACGCCTGCGAGTTTCAGTCCAAGGGCGATTCTCTGACAGACCTCTTTGAGGACCTGGCGGCGGAGCAGAAAGCCCGCAGCACCTACGACAACATTCTCCGGCTGGTAAAAGATCCGGAAGTGGCGGATCCCATCCGCTTCCTCCGGGCCAGGGAAATCGTCCACTTCCAGCGGTTCGGGGAAGCCATCCGCAGCGTGCAGGATCAGCTGGACTCCAAAAACTTCTACGCCTTCAATCCATCCTTCGATGTTCCGGCTTCCTGCCCCTCCTGCGGCAGCTGATGATCCTTCTGCCCTCTTCTCCCGGACTGACCCTTTGGGGTCAGCCCGGGAGTTTTATATTCAGGCCTGTAACTCCAAAGCGGGCGGAGAGCTCCTCCACGCCCTGATAGATCTCCTCCCGGGAATAGTCGTGCTCGTCCAGAAAATCATCGGAAAACTCATTGATGTGGACATAAAACCCCAGAGCCGCCCGCAGTTCCTCACGGCTGCCGGTTCCCTCCTCCAGAAAATCTGACAGTTCATTTTCCGCCTCATTAATCTGTCCCTCATCCGCCATTCTCTCCCATTTCCGGTAAAGGCTGTCCAGGGAAGAGTACTCCTCTTCCTCGTCCGGCAGCACATATTCCGGCGTTTTCCTTCCCAGAAGCATCTTGGCGATCATTCTGGCCATATCTTTTACCAATCTCATAATATAATCCTGTTCATAGTCCATACACGTTTCTCCTTTGCTGAAACTCCTCTTAAGGGCGAAAGGTTCCGGTCAGCCCAGCGCCACATCCAGTATCATCATAATCACAAACCCCGCGGCAAAACCCGCTGTTCCCAGATTGGAATGTTTCCCGGCGGAGCTTTCCGGAATCAGCTCTTCCACTACCACAAAAAGCATGGCTCCCGCGGCAAAGGCCAGCAGATAGGGAAGCACCGGAGTAATCACTTCCGTCAGCAGGATCGTCACCGCCGCGGCGGCCGGCTCTACCACCCCGGACAGAAAACCGTACCGGAACGCTCTGCCCCTGGACATCCCGGCATTTTTCAGCGGCAGGGAAATAATGGCCCCTTCCGGGAAATTCTGGATGGCGATACCCAGCGCCAGCACAAAAGCCGCTGCCAGGGTCATATCGCTGCCTCCCGCGGCAGCGCCGGCAAACACCACGCCCACTGCCATACCCTCGGGAATATTGTGCAGAATCACTGCCGTAACCATCATCATCGTCCTGCTGAGTCTGCTCTTTGGTCCCTCCGGCTGCTCCGCGTTGAGATGCAGATGAGGCACAGCTTTATCCATGACCGTCAAAAAAACGACGCCCAGAAGCAGTCCCGCCGCTGCCGGAATCCAGGCAAAGCGGCCCATGGCTGCCGCCATATCCATGGAAGGAATTAAAAGAGACCAGACCGAGGCAGCCACCATCACTCCGGAAGCAAACCCCAGAAGGATTTTTTCCATCTTTCCGCTGAGACTGTCCTTCATCAGAAACACGCAGGCGGCTCCTGCCGCGGTTCCCGCCAGGGGGATCAGGATCCCCAGAAAAATATCCAAGCTCATATTCTGCAACCTCCTTATCCCTCAGTATATGCAAAAAAATCCGATTTGTCAGTCCCTATTTTCGCAGGGCAAAAGAAAAAGCCTTTAAACACTGAATCTCCAGTACTTAAAGGCTTTCTGTTCATTTATCTTTGCATAGATCAGTCCTGTACGTAGGGCATGATCGCCAGATGTCTCGCGCGCTTTACAGCCGCGGTAATGGCTCTCTGATGCTTCGCGCAGTTTCCGGTGACTCTTCTGGGAAGAATCTTTCCTCTCTCGGAAACGTATCTTTTCAGTTTGTTTACATCCTTGTAGTCAATGACGTTGTCCTTGCCGCAGAACACACATACTTTTCTTCTTCTGCGGGGAGTTCTTTTTCTTACCGGAGCTTCTTCTCTCTCATTATTATTCTCGAATGCCATTTCTTTGTCCTCCTTCTACAAATTTCTTATTCAATCTCAGGTTTACTCTGCATCCTTGCGGACGATCAGGTATCTCAGCACATTGTCCATGATGCGGACATGTCTCTCCAGTTCCGCCGGACAGGATGCGTCTGCCTCAAACTGAATAAAGTAGTAGAAGCCTTCCTTCTGATGCTGGATCTCGTAGGCCAGTCTCTTCTTGCCCCACTCTTCTACCTCAGAGATTACGCCGTTGTAACGGGTCACATAGCCTTTGGCCTTCTCCACTACAGCCGCTCTCTCCTCGTCTTCCAGTTTGGCACTCACAACTAATGCTAACTCATACTTGTTCATGCTGTTTTCCTCCTTCTGGTCTTTTGGCTTCCCGCTTCTTCCCGGGAAACAAGGATTGTAGTTTATCCCACAGGGAGACAGTTTAACACAGTCTGCCGGAAAAGTAAAGAAGAATCTTTTACAGATTCTGCATATTGCGCATATCCAGAGGCGTTTCCGGATCCTGCCGTCCCTTCATGGTCTCTTTATACTCCGGATACAGTTTTTTCAGTTCCCGTTTCCGCTTCAGCAGCTTGCTGACAGCTCCCAGCTTGTTGTAGAAAAAAAAGCCGTCGATGCGCACCGCGTTCCATTTTCCCAGCTTATCCCGGATGGTATTATCGTAAAAACTGCCGCCGCAGTGAATCTCCGGCTTTGTTTTTACAAACTCAATCAGGTCATTTTCATTCTTAATCGTATCCGGAAGATCCGCCCAGCCTCTGCCGATGCATTCCAGCTTGTGGGCATCGCTGCCCCCGAATCCGGGGCGCCCGTACTTGCGGGCCAGCTTGGCCGCCCGGATATTTACCTCGTCCCTCTCGCAGGCGTTGTAGATCTCAATAAAATCAAACTGCTCGATCAGCTTTTTGTTTCCCTGTCTGGAATATTTCCGCTTGCGCTCTCTGGTAGTAACTACGCTGAGATATTTCTCCCCGTAGGGGTGGGCCGGCCCGATGATTCCCCCGTACCGGTGGACGATCTTTACCAGCAGCGCGCTGGGCAGCCCCCGCATCTCCAGGATCCGCAGCTTCACCCCCACCGGCATCACCACCAGCATATGACCGCAGTCCAGGGTATCGTACTCAATGCCCTTCAGCACCACGAAATCTGTGTACTCCTTCCCCTTCAGGGAATTTTTCCACTCCCGGTAGCCGTCATAGGAATTATGGTCTGTTACCATCATTCCCCCGAATCCCATGCTGCGCAGCCTCTGTATATACTCCTCAATCACTACTCTTCCATCCGTGGACCCTTCCTTGGTATGACAATGCATATCAAATTTCATACGATTTCGCTCCCTTCATCAAAAACCGTCTCTCCGGCTCCAGCTTTATTATAGCACAGGGTTTCCGCCAACGACAGGCTTACCGGGATTCTTCATACTTTTTTAACAGTCAGCGGGCCGGTTGTCTGGTATAATAATGCCAGGCGCTTTCACAGTGCTTTTACGGAAACTTTACAGGGAGGAAATCAGTTTTGAAGCCAAACGATATCACAAGAGCAATCATCGACGCCACCGTGGACAGGGGCCTGCGTGAAATCGAGGAAGATCCCAAGCGCAGCATCCGGAAGCTGGCGGATATGGGAAAACAGTTTTCAAAAGGCCGTTTTGTCCAGGATCTCTATACACTGTTCCAGGAACTTCTCCGAAATGACGACAGCCCCTACTACACCGCCATTGAACACCTTCTGCGGAACACGGAGCGCAAGGGTCTGAAGGATTTCGGGATCAACATCGGGTACGGCAGTCTCACCTACGGGGCGCGGCAGATCCGCAGCAACGAAAAAACCAGGGATTACCAGATTCCCTGGCTGCCGATCCTGCGCCTGAATCCGGCGTCCCCTCCCAGCATGGAGGCGGAAACTCTGGAACGCATTGTCCGTCAGGGCACTTCTCTTGGAATTTACTCCTACGCCATCCGCAGCGAGAATGATTTCCCGGATCTGCAGGCTCTCACAGGTATCTTCCGAAAATATTCCAAATGCGGCTTCATCCTCTTTCTGCCGGACCGCCGGCTTTCTTTGGAGCACTTTGCCCGGCTGAAACCCTGTACAAATATCATGACCCTTTTCCCTGCCGGAGGATCCAGCACAGATCAGAATATCCGGGGGATGCAGCGGCACAAAGCCCTGTACGGCATTTACGCCTATTACGAGGATTCGGACGGGGACAGCTGGACCAGCCAGAACCGCTTCCAGGAGTTTTCTTCCTATGAGTCTTCCTTTGTGCTGATGATCCCCAGGGACAACTGCAGCAAATCCTACCAGGACCGGATTGATGCCTATATCCGCTCTGCCCGGATCCAGCAGCTGCATCCCTTTATCCTGCTGAACATATACTCTGACGCTTACCAGATCGACCGAAGCATCTCTTCTGAGCCCTGCTTTTTTGAGTTGATGGAGGATGGTTCCATCCACACCCAGGAAGGGGTGCTGAAAGGTTCCTACCGTTCCCAGCCCCTGGAGCGCATGTTTGCGGCCGCTCTTCCCAAAAAAAGAGTTTTAAAAAGCCGGTTTCCTGCCGCCGGAATCTCCATCCGGCAGCCGGAAACCGGCTTTCTTCCCTTATAGTTCTTCTTCCTGGATCTGTCTTGCCATACCCAGAATCATTTTTTTCAATCCGCCGATGAACTCTTCCGGAGAGATCCGGCAGCCGTCTTCCAGCCATCGGACCACCGCGGACAGATAGGCGTCACAGAAAAAGGTAATAAAGATTTCCTGCTCCTCGTCCGCCTCACACACATCCCTCAGAAAAAAAGAGACAATGGGCGCCATAGATTCATGAAAATATTCCTGAAAGGAATTCTGCCCTTCTATCTTCAGAGCCGCCCGGTAAAACTCCTGATCCCGGTAGAAGAGATCCCCCACAGAAACCAGAAGATCCCAGCCGCTGCGGTACTCTCTGGTATTCACCAAACCGATAAAATCTATATAAAAGATCCAGTTTACCAGGTCATATTTATCTTTGAAATGATAATAAAAACTTTTCCGGTTCATGCCGCAGCCGTCACAGATATCAATGACGCTGATCTTGGAAAAGGGCTTTTCTTTCATCAGCCTTTTCATGGAAGAGGCCAAGGCAGTCTTCGTTATATTCGCATCCGGCATAGGATCACTTCCATTTTCTTTGTAACACGCAGGCAGAACCTGCATATCCGCAGATAATCATAGCATATTTCACGGATTTTGTGAAGAGACTTTCCCTCAGCGGCTCTCCAGAGTAAAAGAAAAGGCGACCCCGTTCTCATAATTTTTCGCCCAGCATTTCTGCTGGTGGCTGTCCATAATAGCCTTTACAATAGACAGACCGATGCCGCTTCCCCCGTACTCCCTGGTTCTGGCCTTGTCCACTTTATAGAACTTCTCCCAGATCTTGTCCAGATCTTCCGCCGGAATGGGCTGTCCGGTGTTGAACACCGTGGTGGTGACCGTGCCGTTCCATTCCCGGCAGGTAATCTCAATCACCTTTTCTCCTTCCAGATGATTCAGGGCGTTGGTCAGATAATTGGTCACTACCTCCTCGATCTTAAACTCATCGCCCCAGACGGGAACCGGATCCTTCTGTTGAAAAAGGATCTTCGCCTCTTTCTGTTCGATCAGAATATGGGAGGACTGCAGGACTCCCCGGATCAGCTCCGCCAGATCAAAGCGCTCCATGGAAAGTCTGTCGTTTCCGAATTCCAGCTGATTCAGAGTCAACAGCTGCCGGACCATACGGTTCATTTTCGCGGATTCATCTATAATCACATCGCAGTAAAACTCCCGGCTCTCCGGGTCGTCGCTGATATTGTCTTTTAACCCTTCCGCGTAGCCCTGGATCAGGGCTATGGGAGTTTTCAGCTCATGGGAGACATTGGAAAGAAATTCCGTCCGCATTTCATCGATCTGCACTCTCTTTTCAATGTCTTTCTGCAGTTTCAGATTGGCGCTTTTCAGTTCCGACACCGCTTTTTCCAGCCGGCCGGACATGCGGTTGAAATTCCGTCCCAGCTCTCCGATCTCATCCTCGCCTCCGCTGGTATACTGGGCGTTAAAATCCAGATCTGCCATCCTCTCTGACAAAGCGGTAAGCTCCTGCAGAGGCTTTACCATTTTCCGGGTAATCAGCCAGATCAGCACAGCGCTCACCAGCACCACCGCCAGTCCGATATAAATATAAAACTGGTTGGAAATAGCCGCGGAGTCCGCGATGCTCTCCAGGGGGCAGCGCACAATGTAAAAATCTCCATTGTCCAGCCTCCCCCAGAGTTCCAGGAAATCCTTTCCCTGGAACCGGTCATGGCTCTGGGAAATCAGATAAGCTCCGTCCTTGCCTTTTCTCAGCACTTCGGTATTTTCCGTCTCCTGACCCATAATATTTCCAATAAGGCGGCTGGCCAGGGACTCATCCAGAGAATTGGTGTTCAGCAGATAGGGGGAAGAACTGAGATTTACTACCGCGTACGTAAGATTATTGGAGTCGCAGAACTGATGAAACTCCTGTCCCACTTCCTGAATGGGATCTCTCAGGGAATTCACGCTGTCCCAGCTGTCTGTCAGCACATCCATCTTTTTGGACAGGTAGAATTTTTCCATAAATGCCCAGTGAAACACGCCGATGACCACCAGGGTCAGGGCCATAACTCCGATGAAGGTGCCGGCGACTCTTTTCTTAATGGAACGCTTCATGCCCCGTCCACCTCAAATTTGTAGCCCATGCCCCAGATGGTCTTGATATATCTGCCCTTTTCCCCCATTTTGCTCCGCAGTTTTTTCACATGGGTGTCAATGGTTCTGGCGTCCCCGAAATAGTCATAGTTCCACACATTGTTCAGGATCTTTTCCCGGGACAGGGCGATTCCCTGATTCTCCAGAAAATAGGTCAGCAGCTCAAACTCCTTATAACTCAGTTCCAGAGGATTTCCGTCCACGGAAGCCATATGGGCCGCTTTGTTAATCTCAATGCCTCCGGCGGAAAGCGTCTCTCCGGACTGGATCTGGCTGGTCCGGCGCAGGATGGCCTCCACCCGGGCCACCAGGATCTTGGGGCTGAAGGGCTTGGAAATATACTCGTCCACTCCCAGTTCAAATCCCAGAAGCTCGTCCCGCTCTTCTCCTTTTGCCGTCAGCATAATAATAGGGATTTTAGAATGCTGGCGGATCTCCCGGCACACCGCCCAGCCGTCCATCTTGGGCATCATCACATCCAGGATAATCAGGGCAATCTCCTTGTCCTCATAAAACAGATCCAGGGCCGCTTCCCCGTCCCCGGCCTCCAGCACCTCAAACCCGCTCTTTACCAGGAAATCCCGCACCAGCTTCCGCATGCGGCTCTCATCGTCCACCACCAGTATCTTTACTTTATCCATAAAAGCACCTCCTTGCGCTTCTGTGCGGCAGTCTTTTTCATTTCTATCATAGCAGGGGATTATGTCGTCTCTGTGAAATCCCGAAAAATAACAGATTCTTCTATACATAGTACCGTCAACCGAAGCGGATTGCAAGGCGGAAGATGTATCTCATGATTCCCTTTTTAAGGCCAGGGTAGTAAAATAATATAAAACACCTGTTTTCCTGGTTTTTTAGTTTAAACCACACCTGCCTGTGTCTATTCCAGATTTTCTTTTATATAGACATATGCGTCCCTAATTCCCGTATACCCATGTTCAGACGCCTCCTCCACACTGACCCATCCGGAAAAGCTTCTGTCTTTAAGAAATCGAAGGACTTCGGCAAATTGTACAGCTACAGCCGGTATCGGAACCATCCTGTCCAGGCCCGGGCAGATCCGGCAGTCTTATCTTGAAGCGGAAGAAGCTCTGCAGCATAAGTTTCTGTACGGCAATGCCTCTGACATCTTTTTTGCTTCCCGGAATCATCCCTCTGAAGCCGCGGATTACGATTATATCAGCAGTATGCAGACCATCGTTTCTTCTATTGTTTCGGGTGATCCCACGCGGGCCATTGAGGAGGCGGGAAAATCTTTTTCTTTTACCTCCGGCTCCCGCCCTGTTTATGCCTCCATGCATAGCTTCACCATCAACAACATTATTTTCGGCTGTATAGAATTATTATCGGCTGTCAACTTGTCTCTGTATGAAGTCTTTCCTGATTTTTCCGCGGTTTATAAGGAACTGATTTCTTCCGGTTCTGACCGGGAACTTCATGCGCGGCTTGCCGGCCTGATCCGCCAGGTTTCCAATCTTTACAGTCTTTCCAAAAACAGTCTTACAGGATCTGAAAATCCCATTGTTTCCGACGCCAAAGCCTATATCGAGAAACACTATTCTGACTGCCGGCTTCATCTGAGCCATATAGCTGAAGCCCTGTCCGTCAGTTCCTGTTATCTCAGCAATATTTTTAAACAGGAAACCGGAAAAACCTATATTGATTTTCTGACCTCTGTCCGGATAAAAAAGGCCAAAGAATTTCTGGCGGATCCTCAGGTCAAGGTGTATGAGGTGTGCTATCTGGCGGGCTACGATAATCCTACCTATTTCAGCACCTTGTTTAAACGGCGTACCGGCTGCACTCCCACAGAATACCGGAACCGTCTGTCCCCGCGGGAGCAAAAAAACTCTCCGGAATAAGTAGCCGCGCAAAAAGCCGCCGGCCTTATGTGTACATGGTACATCATGGCCGACGGCTCTTTTTACTGATTCTGTTTATTTATTTCTTCTGAAAACTCCGGACGCTTTCTTTCTCAGTGCCAGGACAATTCCCGCCATAGCTGCCAGGATTCCGGAGCCGTAAAGAGGCATCTGAGTTCCCAGGGGATCCCCGGTATCGGGTGCGGTTCCCTGATGGCTGCCGCCCGGCTTCTGACCCGAACCGCTGCCGGACCCGTTGGGATCCGCACTTCCGGACTGGCCGCCGTTTCCGCCGGTCTGGCTTCCGCCGCCGGCTCCGCCCTGATGATCCTCATCGCCGCTGTCATCGGCCTCCAGAACCTGCACGGTTCTCTCCGCCGCGGCAGTATTTCCCTTCGCATCGCTGACGGTGTACACCAGGTCATACAGCCCTGGAACAGAAGTATCTACGGTTCCCACTACGGTGATCTTGTCCGTCAGGTCATTGCCCTGATAATCTTTGGCGGTGACCCCTGCCAGGGGATCAAAGTCCGCCCCTTCCTCCACCTGGTTGGCAGAGCCGTCGGGCAGAGTGATCACCGGCTCGTATCCGGCTTTCTCAATGTTCAGATAGTTTACATCCGTGCGGGTCAGTCCGCCGTTGGCGTCGGTGACCTCCGCGTACCATCCCACCGTGCCCTCAGGAGCATTCTCCCAGGTGTAGGAGGCGGTAGTGCCGCTGGCTACATTCTCCACAGTTCCGATGACCTCGTTTCCGTAAACATTGACAGTGATACCGGTGGTCTCCAGAGTTTTGGTCTCGGGAACGATTCCCAGATCCGCGAAACTGACCGCAAATTCTTCTTCCCCATTGATGCCCGCCACATCTCCGATATCCGTCTCGTCCTTGGCGTCATAGTCGTCCAGACTGGGCGAGTAGGTTCTGAAGAGGATCTGCTGATTCGCCATATCAAAATGCATCAGACGGATGTATCCCATGCCTCCCTGAGCCAGGCCCTGGTAATCAAAGAGCATCTGATATACCTTTCTCTCTGCGATTCCGTCTCCGTCATCATCGAAGGAATCCACCCGGGTCTGCGCGTTGTGGTAATGGCCGGAGAATACCATGCAGACGTTGGGATTTTTAGCCACTACCTCATCATAGACCCGCTGGGGCTCTTCGCCCATGCCTCCGCTGGCCAGCAGATACTCGTGGAAGTTCAAAATAGCTTTTCGCTCCGGATACTGTGCCAGCACCTGGTTCATCCACTCAATCTCCTCATCTCCGATGCCCCATCCCATGTACACCATGATAAAGTCTATGCCGCCCACGGTGATCAGGTCGTAATGGCCCCGGTTGTCCTTGTAGCTTCCCCCGTACCAGGGATTGCCGCTGTATCTCCATTCTCCGAAGTACTTGCTGAAATTGCTGTAATCTCCGCTTAAATGTCCCACATCATGGTTTCCCGCCAGTACGCCGTAGGGAAGTCCCGCTTCATCCAGCATCTGATAGGCCGCGTCGGCATTTTCCCACTCGGGAATCAGCGGTTCATCGTCTATGATATCTCCATCGTGGAAGAGGTACTGAATGTTCATCCGCTCCCGGTTGGCCAGGATCCAGTTGTGGATATCCAGCTGATACTGGTAAAGTCCGTCTACATCCTGGCTGGGATTGCCCTCGTAGTCCTCGTTGTAGTACTGGGTGTCGCTCTCCACCACGAAGGTAAAGTCATAATTTTCCCTGGGAGTATCCTTTTCATTATATGTGGCGCTGTCCGAAGCTTCTCCCGGAGCGTACTGGGGCGGCGTATAGCCCTCCCCGTTCTGGATCATGATCCGGACCGTATCCCCGTTCAGATGCTCTGCCAGCTCCACCACGCCGGAAAGGCTCATGGCGGTTCCCTCCAGGGTCTGCTCCGCCTCCACCGGATCCCAGGCGCCGGCGGAAAGATTGTATACGTACATAAAGGTCTTCTCGCTGTTGGAAGTACCCTCCCAGTCTACCCGGATGGCGCTGTCTTCTCCCGGATCTCCGCTGATCTTCACATCAAAGACCTGATAGGGGAATCCGTCCCCGGATTCCTTTGAAAAGACCTGGGCTTCGGTGCCGGACGCATCGCTGACGCCCTGGCTGCCGGTAATGTTTTCGTCTCCCAGCTGATATTTCTCACCCTTTTTAAAGGTAACGGTCATGGTGTCTTCCGTAGGATCCACCACATTCACAGACAGAGTGGGATTGCCGTGGACGGTATCCTCCGGCTGATCCACGTCCGCGGAAGCATTTTCCTCCGGAATGATAAAGGTCACGGTTTTTTCCGCGGTATTTCCCGCCTGATCCACAGCGGTCAGGGTTAGGGTGTGCTCCCCGGCCTCCATCACCTCCGCCTCCAGGGCGTATGGCAGTTCAATGGTTTCTCCGTCCAGAGCCGCGGTAAGCTCCACCTCCCGGCTGAGGGCATCCGATGCCCGGGCAAGGATCTCCACATCCCGGTAGGTCTCTCCCTCCGCCAGATTGGTGGTGATCTCCGGAGCGGTATTGTCCACCATCACCTGGACGGAGGCCGCCCCGGAAGCAATGGTGTGAGGTCCATCTTCCAGTTCCCTGGTGTCCAGATCCACTCTCAGGGCATTGAAACTGGACTCCTCCAGCTGGAAGGTAACGTACAGGATCTCCACCTTGGTGGTGCCGTCGCCCATGCTGATCTCTGTCTCCGGGGATACTTCTCCCATATCGCTGGGCTGATCCGGATGCCAGTTTTCCTCTGTGTGCGGGATGGCGCCGATGCCGTTGACCGCTCCGTAGGCAACCGGGCGCAGGGACACGCCGTCCGGCAGCACCAGCCGGATATTCTTCAGCACAAAATCATCGTTGTTTTCTATATCATGTTCCAGATTGTTGGCCTTATTGCCGGCGTGGAAAGCGATGGTGATCTGCCGGGTTTCCGGGTCGAAATAGTGCTCGTCCACATCGTAGGCGTAGGTCCTCCACGCATCGTAGGTGCCTTCGTTAAAGACTCCCAGCACATCCTCCCCGATGGCCACGGCGTTCTTAAAGAACACGTCTGTCTGACTGGCGTCAAAGGCGATGCGGGCGTCACCGTTGATAGAGGAAACCGCCTGGCCGCTGACCTCTTCTCCGTCGATCTTCAGGCTGCCGCCGGTTCCGATGATGGACTGTGTGCCGGAAAGGAACTGGCCCTCTTCCACATTCAGCTGGTCCCCCTCTTCCGGAGCATTCTCATTTTTCACCTGTTTCGGTTCTGTGGACACTGTCTCATATCCGTTGCTGACTTCAAAATAATATTCATAGTACTGTTTTCCGGTGAGATCCACCCCGGGGATCTCCCTGGTAAACACATCCCCCAAGCTTCTCAGCAGATTATACATTTCATAGGTGTCAGAATGGCTGTCCCTTACATAGAGACGCACGGTTTTTACTGCTGTATCCCGGGATACCGCTTCCACCTGAAAGATCAGGCTACTGCTGTCGCTGAAGGTTTCCGGCGTCTGATCCGTCAGCACCGGAGCCGCCGCTGTCTCCGGCAGTTCCGCCGCGTAATAAGGCTTCTGGCTGGCCTTTACCGTTCCAGGTGTGGGCGCTTCCTCATCGGAAGTCATGGCGCTGGAGAAGGCGCCATCCGTGTACTGATTCTGGAAGGTAATGGATCTGTCCGCGGAGGTGTTGTCCGCCCCGTTCATGTTGTAGGTGACATAATCCGACACATCCTTCACATTGGAGGCGATCTTCACTCCTCTGGCGCCGGAGTTGGCCATGCCCCCGCAGGAGATCTCCACCAGATGGGCTTCGTCCAGATCCGTGCCGAATTTGGCGTTGAAATCTTCTCTGGTCAGAGCGTCGTTGCCGCCGTTCTTGATCCAGAATACCAGGGTATCCCCGGCTTTCAAAATCCTGCTCTCAGAAGTCTCCCACCATACCACATCGCTGTTGTCCCCGTTGTCGGGGTAATTGTAATACAGCTTGTAATCTTTCAGATCTATATCCCGGTTGGAATTGTTATAGAGCTCGATAAACTCATAGGCATCCGCGCCGTTTACATTGGAGCTGTCCGGCATCAGCTCTGTGATGGTAAGTGCCGGGGCCTGGCTTCTGTCCACCGTACCCTCATCGGACTTAAGAACCGCGCTCTTTCTGGAGGAAACGGCTGTGTTGACGCCGTCGGAAACTGTGATCTCATACTGGAATTTCTCCCCACCGACAGCTTTCAGCTCCTCGTAGGTAAGGCTTGCCTGGAGCACGCCTTCCGCATAGGTCATGGGAAGGGCGGCAGATGCTTCTTCTGCTCCTTCCTGGTACAGCCTCAGTTCCGCGCTGAGGATCCCCTCGGTCAGGCTGGTTCCGCTCATGGTCACGGTCCAGGAATCCCCCGCATGAACCACGGCGGGAGCATCCGCCTCCACAGAAGGCGCCTCCGCCACCGCCGGGAAGGTATACTGCCCCTGAATGGACTGATCCCCATCCAGGGCGCCCGGGGTTTCCTCATGATCATAGGTCACTGAAACCTCTTCTCCGCTGTAGCTGAAGCAGATGGACTCTCCCTCATCCAGCTTGCCGTTGGAGGAATCCCCCGCGGTGTATTCCACGGTGCTGAGTTCTGTTCCGGAAGCTGCGCGGATGGAGATCCGGCGGGTGCCGGAGTTGGAGAATCCGTCGGACTGCACGGAGGTAAAGTTCACTCCCTGCTCATAGCTGGTGCCGTAGTTCGCGTTAAAATTCTCCACAGTGAATCCGGCGGCAATGTTGGCCTCATTGCGGATCCAGACCACCAGTGTTTCATGGGCTTCCAGCACCAGGCCTCTGTCTTCCAGGATCCACTGCTTTACGGAGGAGCCGTTGTCGTACCAGAAACCGTACTGATCCAGGTTTACCGCCTGGTCTCCGGCGTTGTACACTTCAAAATATTCAAACGCGTCGGAGCCGCCCTCATTGGCTGTATTGGGCACAATCTCCGTGAGCAGCAGGGGAGCGGGAAATTCCGCCCGGGAAGGCTCCTGGCTGACAGTTACGGAAGTTTCTCCGCTGACCGCCGTATTCACGCCGTTGTTCATCTCCACATGATAGGTAAAGCTTCCGGCTCCGGCAAAGGCATCCGCGGGAATAGAGGCAGTAAAGGTTCCCTCCTTATATTCCATGGGATACTGGCTGCTGCCTGCCTCTGTGGTCACGGTAACCACAGCGTTCAGGATCAACCCCGGCAGATCCGTGGATGCCGTGATCTTATAAGAAGCGCCTGGGCTGGCCTGCTCCTCCCCGGAAGCGGAAACGGAGGCCCCTGATACCTCTGTCACTGTATACAGGCCCTCCGGCAGCTGCTCCTGCTGCGCGGTTCCCGGCGTAGGCTCCCCGTTATAGGCCAGGGTGGGCTGCTGGGTCTGTCCCTCTGTATATCCGAAGGTAATGCCTTTTTTGGTCTGAGCCTTTTCCGCACCGTCGTTGTAAGTAATCTGGGTTACTGTCTGGCCGGTAGCCCGGACGATCACCCGGATAGAGCGCTCCCCGCTGTTAGAAAATCCGTTGACGGATTCCGTGGTTTTTACCACCTGGACGTTGTCGTCGATGCCGTAATAAGAACGGAAATCCCCTTCCTCCAAAGCATCGCTCTCCCCGTTCCTGATCCAGACTGCCAGGCTTTTCCCAGCCTCCAGTAGGGTGCCCGCCGGGATCTCCCAATCAGTCACCGTACTGCCGTTCAGATTCTGGATCAGATAGCTGTCCAGAGATACGGTCCGGTCTGAGGCATTGTAAAGTTCCACATATTCAAAAGCATCTGTCCCGCTGGCGGTGGTCTGATCCGCCTGATGGGTATCCGCCACGATCTCCGTAATCAGCAGAGGCGTAGAAACCTGCACCTCCGCCTGGATTTCCGGCTCAGCCTCCGGGGCGGCCTGAACCACCTGGGGCTCCGCAGCATCGGACGCTGCCGGAATGCTCCGGACTTCTTCCCGGGTCTCTTCCTCTTCGTTCTCTTCCTGCTCCTGTGGGATTTCCGTGATCTCCGGCTGCTCTGTCACTGCCGGCTGCTGGAATTCCCCCGCGGAATCCCGGCCCTCCGGCGCTTCCTCCGTTACCAGTTCTCCGGAGTCTTCCGGATCTGCAGCATCTGAAACCGGCACTGTTTCTTCCCGGAGGATCTCATGGTTATCCTCCGCCAGTACCGGTACCGCCAGGCCCCCGTTGGCGGAGGCGGCAGCCACCAGGACGCTTAAGCCTCCCGCTGCCAGTCTCTTCACTGCTGCTTTCGCGGGAATCTTCTTCCCGTCTGTCTGCTTTTTATGCATTTTCTGCTCCTTCTATAGAAAAGGTTGGTTCATTTAGATTCCGTGGAAGTATAACATCCAAAGTCCGTGGTTATCGTGTAGGCAGAGTTAAGTGTATGTAAAAAAAACTGTGATTTTGGTAATCATCCGTATCTACAAATTCATCTTCACTTTTGACAGGATACTCTGGATGAATTGCGGAAGGTTACACTGAAAGAGATCCACTGACTGTGCGGCGGCCTCTCCCTGAACCCCAGCGGCGCATTTAAAGAACGCCACCCGAAAATCGTGATATAAGCCGGAGCCTGTCAATCCGCAAAAAGCCGAAATCCCCTCGATTTTACGCAGATTTCCCCCTCTGTCCACAGCTTCTGGTTCTGATAGAACCTGCTCTTTTTAGGATCATGCAGCAGCATCAGCAAAAACAGGAATCCAGAATCCGGCTTCTGGATAAACAGAAGAAGTTCACCCTTCTGCGTATAATAGGAAAAAACGCTCCGGGAAAAATGCCCTGAACCAGGAGACTTGGCTGAAGAGATACCTGGACGATGGCCATTTGAGTATCGATAACCTGGCAGCAGAACGGGCACCGAAAAACTTTGCGATAGGCAGCGAAACTGGCTGATTGCTACAGCAAACTCAAAAAACAAAAATGACCTTTCTCTGGCCGGTGCTGGGGATTTTCTTATTTTGTCAAGATACAGATGTTTACCTACTTACAAAGAGATCGCCAAGTCTCTACACGTAGATACCCAAGTCATTTCCAGATACTTAAAGGAAAATAGAATCAAGCTCAGGAGCAGGTGGAACTGCCCAGAGAAATAATAATGTAAGCGCTTACAGATATCGGGCGGGATTGCCCGTTGTCTTTTATGTCGGACTGCAATTATCAAACGTACAAGAATATAGAGATCAGAAAAAACGCTTTCCATTCGTCTGTCAAGTCTTTGCGGACTTGAATTGCCTGCAGCCTTTGATTAATCCATTCGCGAGTATATCCTTTCTTTTCGTAGGTTTCCAGAGCACGGTCAATTGTCAACTCTGGATCAATCGTTTCTTCGATTCGCTCACTTCCCACTTGGGCGAGCCATTGTTTTAGAGGCTCTGCTTTGGGTGATGGAATGGATTGTATAATGCGGAAAATACCTTGTAAATTTGCTGCATTCGTGCGATACCGTTTTCCATCAGAAGCAGTCATGGCAGTTAGGGTACAAATTGTACCCCACCATGCATTAAGTTCTGGATCGCGAGAACGCATTTTTTTAATGTATTGTTTAGGATCGGCACTATCCGTTAAGGCAGCCACGATATCTGTCACAGAAAAATACCATTCTTCCTGTTCTTCATTCCACGCGGTTCGAATTGCTTTATTTTCAAATAAAAAAATTAATTTCCTGCCAACATTTAGCTTTGTGAGAAGAAGTATACGGTCTACCGTTCATTTTGCTTTCTCCTTTTAAAAGTTCTACACGGATATCAAATTAGGCTTTACTTATTTTTTATAAGTACAATGGAATCACCCCCTTTCGATAATACAAATAAGAAAAGTTGAAATATTTTGACTCATTCTTTATTTCCAATCTTCTCCGTGGTTTTCTGTTTCTGAAATTCTTCAAATTCATCTCTGTGATCTTCTACATACTTTTCAATATCGGCAAATATGGAAGCAGCAAACATATAAGCCTGTTTTTGACTCATTTTAATCTCTTCCATATTGCCATCCTCCTTTCCTCTCGCTTTCTATATTACTTAACGATAGCTCATTTTTATCTCGAGAGAAAAATCGGATTTTTTTACAAAATCGAAAGTAAAAATGCACAAAAAAAGCACTTAAAAGTACCACTTCATCTTTTAAATGCTTTTAAAAAACTCTGTTTTTTGTGCAGTTTTCACGAAATTCCAGCAAAAATGCAGAGATCATCAAAACCTCTGCATTTTCCTGTCTAATTTGACAAATAAATCGTTACAGCAAACCCACCACAAAAGAACACGAAGTTTGTGTAAGACTTGTTAAGTGGACCTGGCGGGAATCGAACCCGCGTCCGAAAGCCTATCCATTCAGGCATCTCCCATCACAGTCATTCTTCTGACATTCCCTCCGTCAGGCGCCGGATGACAGGCTCCTGACTTCAGTAGCTTCATAAAATCTTTTTCCTCCGCAAAGCTTAGGAGGAAAAGTGCCCCGCCTTATTTGATGCCGGATTCCGCAGCGCGGGAACTGCGGGGCCGACAAGCTGCTTAAGCAGCAGCTAACGCGTAATCTTCGTTATCTGCGTTTAATTTTAAGTTCCAGGTTGGTGCGCGGTCCCGGAGTCCGCGGATGGCTTCCCGAACTTCAAAACCCCCGTCGAAACCAGTACAAGCCCGAAGTTTGTTCTGTAAGGACTATAACACATCTCCCGCGGGCCGTCAAGCCCGCGGAAATATCAATACAGATTTTTTACCTTAAAATCTCTCTCCGCCTCCCGGCGCTGATCCTTTTTTGCAATGTCCTGGCGCTTGTCGTAGAGCTTCTTTCCTTTGGCCAGGCCGATCTCCACCTTCACCAGAGAATTCTTAAAATACACCTGCAGAGGGACCAGGGTATAGCCTTTTTCCGCGATCTTCCCCTGAAGCTTGCGGATTTCCGCCCGGTGCATCAGCAGCTTTTTGGGACGCAGAGGATCCTTGTTGAAAATATTCCCTTTCTCATAGGGGCTGATATGCATTCCGTAAACGTAGACCTCCCCGTTTTCTATGCGGATAAAAGATTCCTTAATGGAACATTTGCCCATGCGCAGGGATTTTACCTCCGTGCCGTGAAGAGACACCCCGGCCTCGTATTTTTCTTCTATAAAATAATCGTGATACGCCTTTTTATTGTTGGCGATCAGACGGCTGTCTTTTTCTTTACTCATCTTCCCTCTCTCCTGTCAGTACAAAATCCACCGTCTTTGTCTCCACATCCGCGTCCGCCACCCGGACCCGGACTCTCTGGCCCAGAGTAAATTCCCGTTTGGTAATCTCTCCGATGAGACGGTAGTTGTCCTCATCAAAATGGTAATAATCGCCCCTGAGGGTGCTGACATGCACCAGGCCCTCCACGGTGCTGGGCAGTTCCACATAGAATCCCCAGCCGGTGACTCCTGAAATTACCCCCTCATATTCCTGTCCGATACGGGCCGCCATATACTCGGCCATCTTCAGCTTGTCCGTCTCCCGCTCCGCCTCCTGGGCCCTGCGCTCCGTCAGGGAGGACTGCAGCGCCGCATTTTCCAGAATGCCCGCGTAGTAAGCGATCTTCTCCTCCCGCAGCCTGCCCCGCAGATCATCCTTGATAATCCGGTGGATCTGCAGATCCGGATACCGGCGGATCGGTGAAGTAAAATGGCAGTAATACTTCGCCGCCAGACCGAAATGGCCGCTGCAGCCGGTGGTATATCTGGCCTGCTTCATGGAGCGCAGCAGCAGACGGCTGATCAGGGCCTCCTGAGGGCTTCCCTGAATCTGCTGCAGAATCTTCTGAATCTCCCCCGGAGTGATTTCCTCGGAAGATTTTTCCACTTTGATTCCCTGTTTCCGGATAAAACTCAAGACTGCCTCCATCCGGTCCATATCCGGATTGTCGTGGGTCCGGTACAGAAACGGAATCTCCTTCTGACAGTAGGTCCTGGCCACGGTTTCATTGGCCATAAGCATAAAATCCTCAATGAGCCGGGTAGCCGCGTTCTGTTCATAGGGGCGGATATCCACCGGCCTTCCTCTTCCGTCCAGAATTATTTTGCTCTCGGGAAACTCAAAATCAATGGCCCCCCTGGCGCTGCGGTTTTTTCTGAGAATTTCCGCCAGCTCCTCCATGAGGAAAAACATGGGAACCAGCTCCCGGTACTCTTCCATAAGCTCCGGGGGCTGCTCCGTCAGAATCCGGTTCACATCCGTATACGTCATCCTCCTGGACACCCGGATCACCGTCTCCGCCATCCGGCTCTCCGCCACCCGGCCCCGGCTGTCAATCTTCATGATGCAGGACAGAGCCAGCCGGTCCTCCCCCGCGTTCAGGGAACAGATACCGTTGGACAGTCTCTCCGGCAGCATAGGAATCACCCGGTCCACCAGATACACAGAGGTTCCCCGCTTCAGTGCCTCCCGGTCCAAAGCGCTTCCCCCCTGGACATAATTGCTGACATCCGCGATGTGAACCCCCAGCTTATAATATTCCCCCTCCCGGGTCACAGACACCGCGTCGTCCAGATCCTTGGCGTCCTCCCCATCGATAGTGACCATCTGCCAGCTTCTCAAATCCAGTCTGCCGTTAAAATCCCCGGGAATCAGCTGCTCCGGACAGCGCTCCGCCTGGTGCAGCACACGCTCCGGAAATTCCATGGGCAGTCCCAGTCCCCGGGCCACAGACAGCACGTCCACTCCCACATCGCCCACACGTCCCAGGATCTCCGTCACCTTTCCCTCCGGGCTTTTCCTGCCGTCCCCGTAGGAAGTCAGACGAACCACCACTTTCTGTCCGGTGGCCGCTCCCTTGTCCTGTCCCTTTGGCACAAAAATGTCCATCGATACTTTTGGGTTGTCCGGAATCACGAAGCCAAAATGATTGCTGCGCTCATAGGTGCCCACCAGTTCTTCCGTATTTCTGGACAGCACCCGGAGAATGCGGCCCTCCCGGCGGCGGTCATTGGATACCGCCTCCACAGCGGCCTCCACTTCATCCATATGCATGGCTCCCGCCGTATATTCCTCCGGAATGAAAAGATCTTCCTCCCTGTCCGGAAGCTCTACAAATCCATATCCTTTTCTGGTTCCTAAAAAAATCCCCCTGCAGAGAACCTGCTGTTTTTCCTTCCGGCGCTTCCGGTATCTGCCCCTGGCGTTTACCTCCGCTTTTCCCTCCTCCACCAGGGCGTCCAGAACCTGCTGCAGATCCTTTCTGCGTCCCTTGGGGATCTGCAGCAGCACGGCGATTTCCTTAGCTTTCATGGGCACGTAATCTTTGGCGCAGAGCAGATCATAAATCATTTTTTTCCTGTTTTTTAATGTTTCTTTCTTCAATCTCATGTCTCCAATATCAAAGAGGCTGGCGTCCAAAATAGGATTCCCCTGTTTTCAGCCCGGCATTCGTTCAAACAGAAAAGGCTGCTGCAGGATCACACTGCAACAGCCCCGTTTTTCCTAGAATTTCATATTCAGAACCACGGCAATGACGATGAATAAAACCGCCATGACCCGGGTGGCCCTTTTCAGATTGCCCTCCGCGGAACGCCCTTTGTTCTTCTCCCAGTAAGAGTCTGACGCGGATGTCATCCCGCCGGCGATCGCGCCCAGTCCCTGCTCTTTTCCCTTCTGCATCAGGACCACGGCGGTCAGCGCGATACAATCTATTACAAAAAAAACGGTCAAAATCGTTCTGATAACTGCTGCCATTTTTTCACCTCCTAAAACTAACCGGGTTTTATTTTATCACAGGATTCTGATAATTTCAACACTAAAATCCGTGTAAATCAAAAAAGCTTTTACCCCGCCGACTCCGATACAAGACTTCCGAAGATTTCCCTGCAGCGGTTCCGGCTCTCTTCCAGGGGAAAGGTCTCCCCTGTATTGAGAATCTGATTTTCCCGGGCCATCTCCTCTGTATACTGATCCAGGAAATAGGAAGTAAATTCTCCTTCCGGGGATTCGTGGGTCACAACCGGCCGGACCCCGTATTCCCGGATAGAAACTCCGCTCTCATCTTTCCAGAGAGTGATCTGGGCCATGGCTCCCAGAGCATTGTCCGCCGACTCCTGGTTGGAGACGAAATTTCCCAGAGAATAATATACCAGCATCTCCTGCCCGTCAGCCCTCTGTACCAGTTCCGCCGGCTGCACCACATGGGGGTGCGTGCCAAGCACCAGATCCACCCCGCAGTCCGAAAAAATATCCGTCCAGTGCCGCTGTTCCTGGCTGATCTCGTAGGAATTTTCTGTGCCCCAGTGGGGGCAGACGATGACAAAATCCGACAATTCCTTGGCTTTCCGGATGTCTTCCCTTACCATGTCTTCCTCCAGCACATCCACCAGATGCCGGGTTCCCGTCTCTTCCAGGAGTTCCGGATAGACATTGGTTCCATATGTATAATTCAGAACAGATACCCGAAATCCCTCTTTTTCATAGACATAAATGTTTCTCTCTTCTGTGCCGCTTTGATGGATTCCCAGAACCGCCGTCCCCGGATAATTGTTTTTCCAATACTGAAGCGTATTGTCCACTCCCTGAACTCCCGCGTCCAGAGCATGATTGGTGGCCTGGAGAATGACATTAAAACCGGCCCCGGCCAGAGCGTCCGCCTCCTGGTGCGGACTGTTGAACTGGGGATATCCGAATATGCCAAGCTCCTCCCCGCCCAGGATAGTCTCCTGATTCACCAGCGCCAGATCCGCCTTTGACAGTTCTTCCCGGATATTGGTGAAAAGTCCGCTGAAGTCATAGGTTCCGTTCTCATAGCAGCTCTCGCAGACATCCTCGTGAAGAATCACATCCCCCACCATGCGGATTTGGATCTCCACACCCTCCGGTTCCGGTTTTTCAAAGGTCTGGGGGTACAGGGCGGCAGCCGGTACCGCCTCCTGCTCCCGTTCCGGCTTCCCGGAACCCACCCCCTCCTTTTCTCCTGAAGAAGATCGGAGCGCCGCCAGCACCAGAACCAGCACCAGCGCCGCTGCCGCCAGTGCCATCCGCTGCAGGCGGACAACCCTCCTCCGCTCCGCTTTTCCTCTTCTGTGCTTCCCTTTTTTTCTTCTCATGTATCCCGCCCATTCCTATCTGAGCCGGCATCGGGGGCCTGCTCTTCTCTCGTATCATCTTAGCACAGAACAGGGCCTCTTTCAACGCAGGCTTTCCGGACTTTTCCTGGAAAAAAATGGATTTTCGTAGACTGCCGCGGCGCCCAGGTATTCCTCCGCCCGCAGGAGCTGGTTGTATTTGGCGTTTCTGTCGCTGCGGCAGGGGGCGCCGGCTTTGATCTGTCCCGCTCCCACAGCCACTGCCAGATCTGAAATAAAGCTGTCCTCCGTCTCCCCGGAACGGTGAGAAATCACTGCCCGGTAGCCTGCCCGGTGGGCTGTCTCCACAGCTTCCATGGCCTCGCTGAGGGTGCCGATCTGATTCACCTTCACCAGAATCGCGTTGGCCACCGACAGATCAATGCCGCACCGCAGCCGGCGCACATTGGTCACAAAAAGATCATCCCCCACCAGCTGGATCTTTTCTCCCAGTTCCGCGGTCATGCTCTTCCAACCCTCCCAGTCATCCTCCTGCAGTCCGTCCTCGATGGAAACAATGGGAAAATCCCGGATCAGATCCCGGTAATACTCCACCATCTCCCGGGTGTCTCTCTGGATCTTGCTCCCGGCCATCCGGCTCTCCCCCGGGAAACTGTAGACATTTTTCTGCGGATGGTACAATTCGCTGGCCGCCGCGTCCATGGCGATGCCGATCTCCTGCCCCGGCCGGTATCCGCTTTGCTCCACAGCCTGCAGGATCAATTCCAGCGCTTCCCTGGTATCCCGGATGTCCGGCGCGAAGCCCCCTTCGTCTCCCACCGCTGTGGAAAGTCCCTTTTCTTTCAGAATCCCCTTCAGGGAATGATAAATTTCCGCGCACATGCGCAGTCCCTCCCGGAAACAGGGGGCTCCTGTAGGCATAATCATAAACTCCTGGAAATCCACCGTATTATCCGCGTGCTTTCCTCCGTTGAGGATATTCATCATAGGTACCGGCAGGCGCCTGGCGTGACAGCCTCCCAGATACTGCCAGAGGGGCAGACGCAGCGCCTTGGCGGCCGCCCTGGCCACTGCCAGGGATACCCCCAGAAGAGCGTTGGCTCCCAGATTTTCCTTATTGGCAGTGCCGTCCGCTTCCGCCAGCAGCCGGTCGATATAAATCTGATTCAGGGCATTTTCTCCCACAACAGCATCCGCCAGGGTCTGATTCACATTCTCCACCGCTCTTCGGACCCCCTGGCCCTGATAGGCTTTCTCTTTATCCCGGAGCTCCACCGCCTCAAATTTTCCTGTGGAAGCCCCGGAGGGCACCATCGCTCTGCCTGTATATCCATTCAGCCCCATAATTCCCTCTCCCACCGTCACCTCTACCTCTACCGTGGGATTTCCTCTGGAGTCCAGTACCTCTCTCGCGTTTATCCGCCGTATAGGTAAATAACGATACATGACTGTTCCTCCTTCAACTTCTTGGGACAGCCGCCGCGCCCGCCGGCGCGGAACAAGTGTCCTGAAGACAGTATGGACAGATTTCACCGAACTATGTAAAAGCCGCTTTTCCACCTTCGCCTTTTCAGAATCCGGCTTCTGCGCTATAATAACAGTGCCGGGAGCAAAATACTTTCATTATGGAGGAAAGCGTATGAAATTTGTAATACAGCGGGTTCGTTCCGCCAGCGTAACCGTGGAAGGCCGGATCGCCGGAAGCATCCAAAAAGGCCTCCTGGTTCTCATAGGTGTGGGGCAGGAAGACACAGAGGCGGCCGCGGACAAATATCTTAAGAAACTTCTGGGGCTGCGGATCTTTGAGGATGAAAACGGAAAGACCAACCTTTCCCTGGCGGATGTGGGGGGAGAACTTCTGCTGGTCTCCCAGTTTACCCTTTACGCCAGCTGCCGCAAGGGCAACCGTCCCAGCTTTACAGAAGCCGGAAGCCCCGAATTGGCGGAACAGCTTTATGAATACATTGTCCGTCAGGCCCGAAAGCAGGTGCCCCGGGTGGAGACCGGCATCTTTGGAGCACATATGGAGGTTACCCTGGTCAACGACGGTCCTTTTACAATTTTGTTGGAAAATCTATAAATTTTCAGTTTTTATAAACAATTTATTTTAAATAAACAATTTATTTCTAATTTTTCATATAAAATTCTAATTTTATTATTGACAGATCCCTATTTGCCTGCTATAATAAAACCATCAAAAGAAGAGGAGGACAGACCACCGAAGACTTAAAGTAATACCTCATACTATTACAGAAAGGAAGGTACGGACCACCAAAAACATGAAAAAACTTCAGATTCACACGTAAAGAGCCATTCGATGACGAGAAAGTCGAATGGCTCTATGACTGCGCTTTTCTATATGCCCTTTTCAAAAAAATACCCTCTGAAACTTGTTCTGCCGCGGAACCTGGGTTTCAGAGGGTATTGATTTGTTGCGGAATCTTTACTTTCTGATCAGCAGAGAGCGGCCTGTCATCTCCGCAGGCTTCTCCATGCCCATGAGATCAATGAGAGTGGGAACAATGTCTGCCAGGCGTCCTCCCTCATCCAGCCCGTACTCCGGTCCCGCATTCACCAGCAGGAAGGGCACCGGGTTGGTGGTGTGGGCGGTATAGGGCTCGCCGGTGGTCTCGTCCACCATGCGCTCGGCGTTTCCGTGATCCGCGCAGATAAACATCTGGCCGTCCACTTCCCGGATTGCTTCTACAGCTCTGCCCACGCAGGCGTCTACAGCCTCGATGGCGGCAATGGCGGCTTTTTCCACACCAGTGTGTCCCACCATGTCGGGGTTGGCAAAGTTAATGATGATCACATCGTATTTCTGAGACCGGATGGCCTCCACCAGTTTATCACATACTTCGTAGGCGCTCATCTCCGGCTGCAGGTCATAGGTGGCCACTTTGGGAGATTTTACCAGAATCCTGTCTTCTCCCTCATTGGGCTCCTCCACGCCGCCGTTGAAAAAGAAAGTCACATGGGCATACTTCTCTGTCTCGGCGATCCGTGCCTGCGTCATATGGTTGGCTGCCAGCCACTCTCCGAAGGTATTTTTGATCTCTTCTTTCTTAAAGGCCACCAGCTTGTTGGGAATGGTCTCATCGTAATCCGTAAAGCACACGTAGGTGAGATCCTGGATCCGCTCTCTCTCAAATCCCGCGAATTCCGGATCACAGAAGGCTCTGGTGATCTCTCTTGCCCGGTCCGGCCGGAAGTTGAAGAAGATAATAGAATCTCCCTCCTGAATGGCAGCCACCGGCTTTCCGTCTTTCTGCATCACGGTAGGAAGCATGAACTCATCGGTCTTGCCGTCATCGTAGGAAGCCTGTACCGCCGCGGCGGGATCCTCTCCTCCGTTGACGCCCTCGCCCAGAGTCAGGGCCCGGTAAGCCTTCTCCACTCTGTCCCAGCGGTTGTCCCGGTCCATGGCGTAATAACGGCCGGAGATCATGCCCACTTCTCCTACGCCCAGCTCTTTCATCTTAGCGGTAAGCTGCTCCACATAGCCCTTTCCGGATTCCGGCGGGGTATCCCTGCCGTCCAGGAAACAGTGCACATAGACTTTCTTCAGACCCTGCCTCTTGGCCAGTTCCAGCAGGCCAAACACATGGGTAATGTGGCTGTGGACGCCTCCGTCGGAGAGCAGCCCGTACATATGCAGAGCCGTGCCTTTTTCCTTGGCGTTCTGCACTGCCTTCAGAAGTTCTTCGTTTTCAAAGAAATCTCCGTCCTCAATGGACTTGGTAATACGGGTCAGTTCCTGATAGACAATGCGGCCGGCGCCCATATTCAGATGGCCCACCTCAGAGTTTCCCATCTGGCCGTCGGGAAGTCCCACAGCCAGGCCGCTGGCCTGTCCGCTGACATAGGGGCACTGGCTCATGAGCTGATCCATAACCGGAGTCTTCGCTTCACACACGGCATTGTGCTCGCAGCTCTTATTCAGCCCGTATCCGTCCAGAATCATCAGTACTGTTGGTTTTTTCTTCATGCTCTGCTCCTCTCGGCGCGTCCTGCAGGGGCGCGCAAATATATCTGATAAAATTTTCCTTGCTGGCCGTCTGAAAAATACGGCCCGGGTCCGTGATAGTTCTGTCCGACAGCTATTCTACCACGAATCACCGGGCCGGTAAAGGCGAATTTATAATACTTTTGACAAAAACTCCCGCAGCCGGGGATTTTTCGGATTGCCGAAAAATTCCTGAGGCGCGTTTTCCTCCTGGATTTTTCCGCCGTCGATAAACATCACACGGCTTCCTACCTCCCGGGCAAAGCCCATCTCGTGGGTTACCACCACCATGGTCATGCCGCTCTCCGCCAGCTCCTTCATAATCTCCAGAACCTCCCCTACCATCTCGGGATCCAGAGCGGAGGTGGGCTCGTCAAAGAGCATCACATCCGGATTCATGGCCAGGGCTCTGGCAATGGCGATCCGCTGCTTCTGTCCTCCGGAGAGGCTTCCGGGATAAGCGTCCGCTTTGTCCGGCAGGCCCACTCTCTGCAGAAGCTCATCCGCTCTGAGGGAGGCCTCCTCCGGGGTCATGAGCTTTAAGGTCACCGGGGCCAGGGTGATGTTTTCCTTCACGGTCTTGTGGGGGAACAGGTTGAACTGCTGGAACACCATGCCGATCTTCTGGCGGTGACGGTTAATGTCCACCTTGGGATCCGTGATATCCACCCCTTCAAAGAGGATTCTGCCCCCGGTGGGAACCTCCAGCAGATTCAGGGAACGGAGAAAGGTGGATTTTCCGGATCCGGAGGGTCCGATGATGACCACTACCTCCCCCTGGCGGATTTCCGTGGAAATCCCGTCCAGAACCAGATTGTCTCCGAATTTTTTTGTCAGCTCCTGTACCTCAATCAAAACTCTTCCGTCAGTGGTCACTCTTTCTCAGCCTCCTTTCCAGCTTGCCCATAAAGTACGTCAGGATCATAACCAGAACCAGATAGAACACAGCGGCGGTCAGCAGAGGCACATAGGCGTCGTAGGTCCGGCTCTGCACCAGAGTAGCCGCTCTGGTAATATCGATGGTGCCGATGTAGCCGATGATGGAGGTCTCTTTCAGCAAAACGATCATTTCATTGATCAGGGCCGGCAGCACATTCTTAAAAGCCTGAGGCATAATAATCAGCTTCATGGTCTGTCCGGAACTTAATCCCAGGCTTCTGCCCGCTTCCATCTGCCCTTTTTCAATGGACATAATGCCGGAGCGGACGATCTCCGCCACGTAGGCTCCGGAGTTAATGCCGAAGGCGATGCCGCCGATGACAATATTGTTCAGATTCACGCTGGCAAATATAATAGAATAACAGATCAGCACCTGCACCATGGTGGGGGTTCCCCGGATGATGGTCAGGTAGATTTTGGCGATCACATTGAGGAATTTCAGCTTTCCTGTCTGCTCGTGGGTGGAGCGGACGATGGCCACCAGAAATCCCAGCACAATGCCGATGACCAGGGCCAGCAGCGTCACCAGAAGAGTGGTCTTAAGGCCTGTGAGCCACCACTCATAGGCGCCGTTATTCACAAAATACCGCATAAACCAGTGCTGGATAGCTTCCAAGGTACTGCCCTCCCTTATTTCTTAACGATCACAACCTGGCTGGCATCCGCGTAAGTATCTGTAAACTCTACGCTCTCCTCTCTGTCGGGAGTTACCGTCATGCCGGCCATGCCGAAGTCAGCCTTTCCGGAATCTACCGCCACCAGGATGGTATCAAAGGCCATATCCTCGATTGCCAGCTCATATCCCAGCTTGTCGCAGATGGCCTGGGCGATCTCCGGATCGATTCCTACAATATCATTTCCTTCCCGGTACTCCCAGGGCTCAAAAGCCGCGTTGGTAGCCATGGTCAGAGTACCCTTGGAGCGGTCTACATCTGCCGGGGATTCGTAGGGATGCTGTCCCACTTCATCGCCGATATAGTTGCTCATAATGGAGTCGATGGTGCCGTCCTCCTTCAGCTCGTTCAGGGCGCCGTTGATCTCCTCCTGGAGTTCCGTGTTGCCCTTCTTCAGGCAGATGGCGTATTCCTCTGTCTCAAAGATCCCGTCAATGATCTCCAGATCATCGTTGAGCTCCACAAATTTGGCCGCCGGCTGGGAATCGATGACCACGCAGTCCACCTTGCCGTTTTTCAGAGCCTGTACCGCATCGGCGCCGGTGTTGAAACGGTTCATCTGCGTGTCGTCCTTCACAATATCCGTTGCCTGCAGATCACCGGTGGTTCCGGTCTGCACGCCGATCTTCAGATCCGCCAGATCCTCCGCGGAGGTGATGCTGATTTTGTTTTCGGTGTCAGAGCCGTCAGCCCCCTCCTTGCTTCCGCAGGCGGACATAGACAGAACAACGGCCGCTGTCAGGGCCAGAGCGGTAAACTTCTTTAAATTTCTCATGATATCTCCTTCCTCTGAATCCGCCGGAATCTCCGCCGGATCCTGCATTGTAAAATTTTTATAAACATGCATACAGCTATTATACCAGCATTCCTTTGAAAAACAAGTGGAAAATTGCCGAATATAAGGGCTGTCTGCCTCCCCGGGGGCCGGGTTCCGAAACGGTTCCCGGCACAGGCTTTATATTTATACATTTTTTTTGCGGGACAGACGCGTCCGCCCTTCCCTTAAGTTGTGCCCGGAAAGCTTTTATGGTATGATAATGCCAGATTAAAAAGCCGGATGATTTCACCGGGGGAGGCGCCTATGCAAAGCTGGATGGGAAAACCGTACTATTCTCTGGATGCTTTTCTCCATGAACAATTTCAGGAAAAAGTTTATAAAGCCGCTCTGGACGCCGGTTTTACCTGCCCCAACCGGGACGGAACCGCGGGAGAGAGGGGCTGTATTTTCTGCAGCGCCGGGGGCAGCGGGGATTTTGCCGGGGACCGGAGGCTTCCCGTTTCCCTGCAGCTGGAACAGCAGATCCGCCGGATCCGCAGCAGGCGTCCGGTAAAAAAATTTATTGCCTATTTTCAGGCCTTTACGAATACTTACGGCCCTGCGGAAAAACTGGAAGCCCTGTACCGGGAAGCTCTTTCCTGCCCGGAGGTGGCAGCATTGTCCATCGCCACCCGGCCGGACTGTCTGCCTCCTCCGGTGGTCGGGCTGCTGGCCCGCCTCAACCGGGAAAAACCCATATGGGTGGAACTGGGGCTGCAGACCATACACGAAAAGACCGCGGAGTATCTCCGCCGGGGCTATCCCCTCTCCTGCTTTGAGGAAGCGGTTAAAAACCTGCGCGCCGCCGGACTGGATATTATCGTCCATGTGATTCTGGGGCTTCCCGGAGAGACCGGGGAACAGATGCTGGATACCATCCGTTTTCTGAACCGCCTTCCCATTCGGGGAATCAAACTTCAGCTTCTCCACGTTCTGTCCGGCACAGATCTGGCTGAAGATTATGAAAAAGGATATTTTCAGGTTCTCGCCAGAGAAGAATATATAGAGCTTCTCATCCGCTGTCTGGAGGAACTGAGGCCGGATATAGTGATCCACCGTCTCACCGGAGACGGTCCGAAGAAGCTGCTGATCGCTCCTCAGTGGAGCAGCGCCAAACGGAGCGTTCTCAATACCCTGCACCATGAAATGGCCCTGCGCCGCACCTGGCAGGGCAGGCTGTATCAAACCAATTAAAAGGAGCTGTGATCCATGATCGAATCTACCTATTCCCTCTATAAATTAATCATTCTTTATATGCTGAAAAAAGTAAAATTCCCCCTGACCAACGCCCAGATCTCCGACTTCATGCTGGGCCGGGAGTATACTTCCTATTTTCATCTGCAGGAGGTTCTGTCTGAAATGGTGGAATCCGGCCTCCTGCGGACAGAAACGGTCCGCAACGCCACCTTTTACCATATGACGGAGGGCGGACGGCAGACTCTGGATTTCTTCGGGAACGAAATTTCTCCGGAAATCCGGGAAGACGCTGACCGTTATCTGCTGACCCATGCCTATGAGATGCGCAATGACTCCTCGGTGCTGGCGGATTATTACCGGACCCCGGAACAGGACTATGGCGTGCGCTGCGTGGTCAAAGAGGGAAAGACCACCCTCATCGATTTAACCCTTAACGTTCCCACAGAAAGCGCCGCCCAGACCCTCTGTGAAAACTGGAAGCGAAAAAGCCAGGAGGTCTACGCGGCGGTTATGAAATTGCTGATGTAAACAGATCCGGATTTTACAGGCGAAGACGGTTACCGGCTTACTCCGGAATGTCCCACGATGTCTTCTTCCTTACAGATCCAGCTTCAGATCGTTCTCTTTGATCCATCCGTGTTTTCTTAAAGGAGCGGCAAACAGCACCGTCAGCACTGCCGGCAGCAGGAAACAGATCAGCACCAGTCCCAGCCAGTCAAAAGCAGTAATGGCCGCTTTTACTCCGCTCTCCACATCGCTGACCCAGCCGGTGTAAACGCCGATCTGGCCCACAAACCCGCAGGTACCCATACCGGAAGATATGGCCGCTCCGTTCATCTGCATTTTAAAAACACAGGTGGCCAGCGGGCCGGTGACGGCGGAAGCCAGGGTGGGCGGGATCCAGATTCTGGGATTTCGTACAATGTTTCCCATCTGCAGCATAGAGGTGCCGATGCCCTGGGCAAAAAGGCCGCCCCAGCGGTTTTCCCGAAAACTCATTACCGCGAATCCCACCATCTGGGCGCAGCATCCGGCCACAGCCGCTCCTCCGGCAAGGCCTGTAAGCCCAAGGGCCGCGCAGATGGCGGCGCTGCTGATGGGAAGCGTCAGGGCAACGCCCACCACCACAGAAACGATAATGCCCATAAAGAAGGGCTGCAGGTCTGTAGCCCACATAATGGCGTCTCCTACGGTATTGGCCGCGGCGCCGATGGCCGGCGCGCACCACATAGACAAAAGAACGCCCACAATAATGGTGACGCTGGGTGTGACGATAATATCGATCTTTGTTTCTTTCGAAACAATCTTTCCGCACTCAGAAGCCACAATGGCCACCACCAGCACCGCAAGAGGTCCTCCGGCTCCGCCCAGGGCGTTGGCAGCTCCGCCCACAGCGATCAGAGAAAAGAGCACCAGCGGCGGACATTTCAGGGCATAGCCGATGGCCGCCGCCATAGCCGGACCTGAAGCGGCCTTGGCGTAATCTCCGATCTGAACCAGCACCTGGAGTCCCAGCTGTTCTCCCAGGGTGCCGATGATGGTGCCGATAAGCAGGGAGGCAAACAGCCCCTGTGCCATGGCCCCCAGGGCGTCGATCCCGTACCGTTTGGCGGAAAACTCCACATTCTTGCGTTTCAGGAAAGCCCGGAACGCTCCCCCTTTTCCTGTACTTTTCATTTTCTTTTTCTCTCCCTTATTTTTTATGTATCTTTTCAAAATACTGCCGGATCACTGCCTCATACCCCATCTCGGTGGGCCGGTAGAAGGAGGCTCCCTGAATCTCATCCGGCAGATACTGCTGCTCTACGTAATGGTTGGGATAATCGTGGGCGTACTGATAACCGGTGCCCCGTCCCAGATTGGCGGCCCCCTTATAGTGGGCGTCTCTCAGATGGGCCGGAACTGTGGTTTTTACGGTCCGCACTGACTCCATAGCTTCAAAGACCGCGGTATAGGCGGCGTTGCTTTTGGGGGCGCTGGCCACATAGGTCACCGCCTGGGCCAGAATGATCTGCGCCTCCGGCATGCCCACCCGCTCCACCGCCTGGGCGGCGGAGACCGCCACCGTCAGAGCCCGGGGATCCGCGTTGCCCACGTCCTCCGAGGCGCAGATCATAATCCGCCGGGCGATAAACTTGATGTCCTCCCCGGCGCAGAGCATCTTTGCCAGATAGTACACCGCCGCGTCCGGGTCAGAGCCCCGCATACTCTTAATAAAGGCGGAAATCGTGTCATAGTGCTCATCCCCGCCCTTGTCGTACCGCACCACCCGCTTCTGGATACAGTCGGAGGCAGTTTCCAGATCAATATGGATTTTCCCATCCTCCCCAGGTTTGGTGGTCAGCACTCCCAGTTCCAGGGCATTCAGGGCGGACCGGGCGTCTCCCCCGGAGATGTCCGCCAGAAAATCCGCCGCCTCCGGCTCCAGCACCGGGTGGTAGCTGCCCAGGCCTTTCACCGGATCCATCACTGCCCGCAGCAGCAGGGTTTTAATATCTTCCGGAGACAGAGGCTTCAGTTCAAAAATCACGGAACGGGACAGGAGCGCCCCGTTCACCTCAAAATAAGGATTTTCCGTGGTGGCCCCGATGAGGATCACCGTGCCGTCCTCCACAAAAGGGAGCAGGTAGTCCTGCTGTCCCTTGTTGAACCGGTGGATCTCATCCACAAAGAGAATGGTGCGCTTTCCGTACATGCCCATTCTCTCCTGGGCGGCCTTCACCTCCTCCTCCATATCCTTTTTCCCCGCCAGGGTGGCGTTCAGCCTGGTAAACTCCGCGCTGGTACTATGGGCGATAACCTGGGCCATGGTGGTTTTGCCGGTGCCCGGCGGCCCGTAAAAGATCAGGGAACTGAGCTTGTCCGCCTTCACCGCCCGGTACAGCAGCTTTCCGGGACCGATGATATGCTGCTGTCCCACCATCTCCTCCAGGGTTTCCGGGCGCATCCGGGAAGCCAGCGGAGATTCCTTCTCCAGATTCTTTTCTTTTACATACTCAAACAGATCCATGGTGATTTCCTCTCGTGTGGTCTAACCTTCAGGATTTTCTGAAAAAAACTTTTCTATGAGTATACCACAACTTTTCAGGTTTACAAGATGAAATCTCCTTCGCGGCTATTCTTCCGGCGCCACCGCCACCGCCTGTTTTCCCAGCTTCGCATAAGCTTCTTCCACGCTTTCCCGGTCATATCCGGTGATCTCCGACTCCGAATCCGGATCGCTGAAATAGTAATTTTCCTCGTCAAAGCCAATGAGCACCAGACAATGCTCCGCGGTATAAAAGGTGACCGTATCTCCCTTGACCTCATCCGTCCAGGTGATGGTGTTGGTCCAGGCCTGCATGCGGATGGTGGCCCATATTACCACAGGGATATCCCTGCTTACATACTCCCGGCAGAGGGTTTCCAGCCCTGTTCCCGTAAGATTTCTTGCTTCCAGCTCCGTCCCCTCCAGAATCCTTTCAGCAGCCCGGACGATCACCGGGGCATTGCAGCCGCAGCCGTGAACCGTCCGGGGATCCCCGATAAAGGCATCGTCCAGGCTGGGGCCGGTGAGTGCTCCCTCCTTTGTCTCTCCCAGGGAGCCCTTCACCAGATATTGGTCAATAAAATCATCCACCGTAATATCCACGCCGCTGTACCGCAGGGCGCAGACGGCGCTGACGCTCTCGCAGCCGGTGGGATAGCTGTCGTACTGATATATGTGAGGGACATCCCAGATCATCCAGGAAAGGATCCCCGGCACCGGCAGGGCGGCATTCTCAAGCCCTTCCTGCCCCGCGGCCGCGGCGCCTGCCTCCCGCGCCGTCTCTTCCTTTGGCAGAACAATTCTGGTGACTTCCGCTCTTTCCGTCACGCCGCAGCTGGCCAGATAATTCCAGCACGCTCCGGCAGTCAGCAGAGCGCAGGCACAATTTTTCAGACGCCTCCGGGAGTTTTTCCGTGATCGTTTCATTTTCCGCTTCCTCCTGCGCGTATCCGATTCACGGACAGTTTCTGCGGAAATTCCGGTTTCTATCCCCTCCGGTCAGACTCAGGAAAAAACCATCTCATCCACGGTGACAAACTCAAATCCCTGCTTCTGCATTTCGTCAATGATCTGAAGCGCCGCCTCCACCGAGGTCTCGTAGCAGTCGTGCATGAGGATCACCTCCCCGTCCTCCGCCTGTTCCAGCACTCTGGCCGCAACCGCGGAAGCGTCCTTCAGCTCCCAGTCCCGGGAATCCAGCGTCCACAGCACCGGCACCATAGTCATTCGGAAATCCAGGTTTTCCGGCCAGCGGCCAAAGGGCGGACGAATAAACGCCGTGTACACCCCCGCCGCCTCATAGATGGCGTTTCCGGCGCGGATCACTTCCTGCTCCGCCTCTTTTTCACTCAGCGCCGTCAGATCCCTGTGGGAAAAGGTGTGATTGCCGATCAGATGGCCTTCCCCCAGCATTCTTCGCAGAATTTCTTCCTTTCCCTGAATGTTCTGCCCCAGGACAAAAAAAGTAGCCTTGACGCCCCGTTCCTTCAGCCCGTCCAGAAGCTTCGGCGTACAGACAGAATGCGGGCCGTCGTCGAAGGTAATCGCTGCCTTCAACGGTTCCCGGCCCGCATGGGTTTGCTTGGCTGACGCTGGGTATCCGGCGTACTTTTCCCCCTTTTGCCCGAATCTCAGGATTCCCGGCAGAAAGGACAAAAACAGTGCCAGAAAGATCAGCAGTCCCGTCTTCCATTTTTTCATATCCGCTCCGCAGCAGTCCGTATTACTACAGTATATGCTCAGGAGCTTACTTTTATGATATATGCCCCGCCGGTTTCTCCCGTACCGCCCGGGAACACTTCCTCTCCCAGACTCCGGAGCAGGTCTTCGTTGAGATTCTCCCCGTATTTCTCCCGCTCGCAGCTTCCCACAAAAATATATTCTACCTCATATTTTTCCAGAAGCTCTTCCACGGCCTCCCGGTCCCCGGAAGTATAGATGGTCTGGATTTCCGCGGACTTTTCGTTGAGATCCGCGGTATCGCCCCGCCACAGCCATTCATGGACGTACCAGCCCAGCACCGTGGGCAGTCCGGTCATGGCGGATACCCGGCAGTAGTCGCTGTAGCTGTCCCCGTTGGCTTCCAGCACTACGGGATTTCCCTCCACATTCTCGTTGAGCCAGCGGATAGCCGCCGCGTCCTCCGGATAGACATTTTCCAGATACGCTGTGGCATCCAGGCAGCGATAGCCGGAGACGTCCAGCACATTGCCGAACCAGCACTTTACGGAATAGCCGAAGTATCCGCAGGTCAGCAGCACCAGGGCCAGACCCGCGGCTCCCAGAGTCCGGGCCAGCTTCCGCCCCTTCCAGAGCAGCAGGCGGACAATGGCGTATGCCATAGCCATGCCGAAAAGGATGAACGCCTGGTAGGTCAGCTTAAACATGGTGTTGGACCGGGCGTATCCGTTTTCATAGATATCCCGCACATAGATCAGCTCCGGAATCAGCACCAGCCCTATGCCGCAGATCCCCAGGATCAGGGCAAAGGTGTCAGACAGAGAAACTCTCCGGAAGAATTCCCGGAACCTTCCCGGCTCCCTGTAAGCCCGCAGGTATTTGATCAGCACCGCCAGCAGCAGGATCAGCACCAGGGCAAAGGGCAGTCCCCAGAGGATCAGGAACTGGTAGAGTACCGTATGGTACTTGGAAAGGGCGATCCCGGAAACCATGGTCTCAAAACTGCTGGTAAAGGGCAGGGCCGCCAGGGTTCCCAGGACGAATACTTCCGCCGTCTGAAGCACTGTGGCTGCCGCCACCGCCTTTGCCTGTCCCCGGTACCGGTATATAGCGGTAAAAAAGATACAGATCAAAGCCGCTGTGGTATAGATTACAAAATCCCAGTAATTGGTCCAGTGGAAAATGCCTGTGAGCACGCCGCAGGCGATGACCGCCGGCTCCAGCAGCAGTTTTTTCACGGAAAATACCTGCCCTTCCTCCTCCCTCTCCCGGATGCCCTTCATCCAGGCGTAGAGGATTCCCACGGTCAGCAGCACAAACATCACATTCACCACATGGGCATGGAGATCCCCCAGCACAAAGGAGTAGGAGGGAAACTCGTGGATGCACTGATCGTCCGTCAGAGGATTGTGGCCGATGTAGCGGGTAGAATTGGGGAACCAGTAATCTTCGTACCCGGACAGTTTAAACACATCTCCAAACAGCCCGTACAGCACATAGTGCATATTCCCCGCCAGAGACACCGCGGCTCCGGCCAGCAGACCGCCCAGGGCGGCGATCCATCCGGGCACCGCTTTGACTTTCCGGGGGATTTCCCGGATCATGTGAAAGACCAGGTTAAAGGGCAGCACGAAGGCAAAGGCCGCCACCAGGGTCCGCATAAGATTGTAGGTCTCCTGGATCCTGGTAAAGGACAGTTTCGTGAGAAATACCGCGTAATACTGGCCGCCGTAATAATAATTCATGTTTCCGGCGCTGTACCAGAGATCCCGTGCCGGCAGGGTATCGCTGCGGGTCATGGCCGCCATAAAGCCGTAATCCATGAATTTTTCCGTGCCCTTGGCCTCCGGGCGGAATCCTGCGAAATAGGTCCACAGCAAAAAGAAGGCCAGAAAAATCAACTCCTCCCCCAGAACCAGATCCAGGTCCAGGGTCTTCTTTTCCGCCTTCTTTATATACAGGATCCAGCAGAGAGCCATGGAGACCGCCGTCACCGCAATGACCGCTCCGCTGGTAAATTTCGCCGCGCCGCAGACCACCAGCACCCAGGTAAGAAATCCTGCCAGGCCGATTCCCAGCACTTTGGAAAAAATATATCCCCGATCCCGGAGGGAGGAGAACAAAACCGCTCCCAGGGGATAATAGCCCAGGCCGAGAATCAGCACCATAAGCCACCACTTCAAAAAAGGAACATTGTCCGCCCCCAGCAGGGGGATGGTGGCCAGGATCAGTCCGATGATTCCAACACTGTAAATGGTCGCTTTTCTGCTCATAGAACTTTAATCCTCTCCAAAACGGATATTTCTGTATGCCAGGATCGCGTCCACGCATTTATCAAATCCCAGTTTGCTGCTGTCCAGGCACAGATCATAGTGCAGAGCGCTGCTCCACTCCTGTCCTGTGTAGTAATGATAGTACTCGCCTCTGTATTTATCTGTTTTGGCGATAAACTTTTCCATTTCCCGCTCTGTCATGCTGCTGCGCAGCATGGCCTGCTCCATGCAGAAATCATGGGGAGCGTGGACAAATACGCTCATGACATTGGGATAATTCCGCAGAATATAGTCCGCGCACCGCCCTACGATAACGCAGGACTCGGTCTCCGCCAGCTTCTTGATGATCTTGGCCTGATAATTAAACAGGTTCCTGGTAGACACAAAGTCGTCGGAATCCGGCGGAAGAAGTTCTCCCTCGTAAACGCTTTTGGAAATCCGGAACAGAGCGCTCTTTTTGATCTTCTCGTCCGCCTGGGCGAAAAGTTTTTCGTTGATTCCGCTCTCATCGGAAGCCATCCGCAGGATCTCCCGGTTGTAGCAGGGAATCCCCAGCCGGTCTGCCACCATACCGCCCACGGTTTTTCCGCCGCTGCCGTACTGTCTCGCAATGGTAATGACGATATTTTCCATGCCGCACCTCCTTTTATTCTCCCAGATACGCTTTCTTTACAGAGTCATCCTTCAGCAGGTCCTCCGCTTTTCCGGAAAGAACGATCTGGCCGGTTTCCAGCACATAGGCCCGGTCCGCGATGGAGAGGGCCTTTTTGGCGTTCTGCTCCACCAGAAGCACGGTGGTGCCTTCGGCGCTTACCTTCCGGATGATATCAAAAATCTCATTGACAAAAATAGGGGAAAGTCCCATGGAAGGCTCGTCCATGACAATCAGCTTTGGCTTGGACATCAGCGCCCGGCCCATGGCCAGCATCTGCTGTTCGCCGCCGGAGAGGGTGCCGGCCATCTGGTTTTTCCGCTCCTGAAGCCTTGGGAATCTCTCATAGACCAGATTCAGGCTCTCCTCGATTTCATTTTTGTCGGCCCGGGTGTAGGCTCCCATCCGCAGGTTCTGATACACGGTCAGATTGGAGAATACCCGGCGGCCCTCCGGCACATGGGCAATGCCCAGCTTCACAATATTGTGGGCCGGGGTTCTGGTGATATCCTTCCCCTCAAAGCTGATGGATCCCCTCTTGGCCTGCAGCAGACCGGTAATGGTCTGCAGAGTGGTGGTCTTGCCCGCGCCGTTGGCGCCGATGAGGGCGATGACCTCTCCCTGGTTTACTTCAAAGGAGATTCCTTTCAGAGCCTGGATCACGCCGTAATATACCTCAATATCTTTAATTTCCAACATAGCCATAGATCCGTCCTCCTATTCGTCGCCCAGATAAGCCTTGATCACTTCCGGATTATTCAGAACCTCACCGGTCTTTCCCTCTGTAAGGATCTGGCCGAAATTCAGCACCGTCAGCCGCTCACAGATTCCGCTGACCAGCTTCATGTCATGCTCAATGAGAAGGATCGTCATGTCAAAATGCTCACGCACAAACTGGATGGTGTCCATGAGTTCCTGGGTCTCGTTGGGATTCATGCCCGCCGCCGGCTCGTCCAGCAGCAGCAGCTTGGGCTCTGTGGCCATAGCTCTGGCAATCTCCAGTTTTCTCTGGGGGCCGTAGGGCAGGTTGCTGGCCAGCTTATCCGCATGAACATCCAGCCCGAACACCTTCAGGATCTCCATGGCCCTCTCGTTCATCTCCTTCTCTGTCTTCCAGTATTTGGGCAGGCGGAAAATTCCGGTGAGGGTGGAATAGGAATGGTGATTGTGGAGGCCGGCCTTGACATTGTCCAGCACGGACAGCTGCTTGAACAGACGGATGTTCTGAAAGGTACGGGCAATGCCGTCCTTGTTGATCTCCACCGTCCTGTGTCCGGTGATATCCTTTCCGTCCAGCTTGATAAAGCCCTCATCCGGCTTATACACTCCCGTCAGCAGATTGAAAACCGTGGTCTTTCCGGCGCCATTGGGGCCGATGAGGCCGTAGAGCTCTCCCTTCTCGATATTCAGATTAAAATTGTCCACAGCCCGCAGGCCTCCAAAGGAGATCGACAGATTCTTTACTTCCAGCAGTGCCATGTCAGGATACCCCCTTTGTCTTGTTTCTCTTAAATTTCTCCACAATCCGCTCTCTCCAGGCAATGGCTCCCGGCGCCCAGTTAAAGAGCATCATGATAATCAGCACAACCGCGTAGATCAGCATCCGGTAATCCTGCAGGAAACGCAGCATCTCCGGCAGCACGTAGAGGATGATGGTGGCGATAATGGAGCCCTTGATGCTTCCGATGCCTCCCAGCACCACATACACCAGGATCAGAATGGATGTATTGTAGTCAAACTTGCTTACCGTCAGGCTGGAAAGATTATGGGAGTACAGAGCTCCCGCCACACCGGCCAGCGCGGCGGACACCGTAAAGGCCAGCAGTTTGTATTTGGTCACGTTAATGCCGATGGACTCGGCGGCGATGCGGTTGTCACGGATGGCCATAATGGCCCGGCCGGTCCGGGAATTAATAATATTCTGTACAATAAACAGGGTCACCAGGATCAGGATAATGCCCACCAGGAAACTGGAATCTCTGGGGGTGCCGGAAATACCCTGGGCGCCTTTGACAAGGGTTTCTCCCTCCGGGGACATATGAAGGCCTCCCACCTCTCTGGCCAGATGAAATCCGTTTTCATCCCGGCCCAGATAGACAATATTCAGGATGTTCTTGATAATTTCTCCGAAGGCCAGGGTTACAATGGCCAGGTAATCCCCCCGGAGCCGGAGCACCGGAATACCGATGAGGAATCCGAAAAGCGCCGCCACCAGGGCTCCGATGACAATGGCGGTCAAAAACCGCGGCCCTGTAGTCATGGAGTCTTCCGTTACTTTAGAAAACAGCGCGCTGGAAAAAGCCCCCACGCACATAAAGCCCGCGTGTCCCAGGCTCAGTTCCCCGGAAATGCCCACTACCAGATTCAGAGAGATGGCCGCGATCACATAGATACAGACCGGTATCAGAAGGCCCTCGATCTGATTGGTCAGGACTCCCGCCGCGGAACAAATCTGCACAATAATAAAAAGCGCGATTACCAGCCCGTAATTGGACAGGCTGCTTACTGTTGATTTACTCATTCGTCTCTTCATACCGTCCACCTTACACTTTCTCCTGAACATTCTTTCCAAACAGACCGGCCGGCTTCACCAGAAGCACAACAATCAGAACCGCGAACACAATGGCATCCGCGATCTCGGAAGAAATATAGGCGCGGCTCAGGTTCTCAATGACACCCAGCAGCAGTCCTCCGACCATCGCTCCGGGAATGGATCCGATGCCGCCGAACACAGCGGCCACAAAGGCTTTGATGCCGGGCATGGCGCCGGTATACGGCGTCAGGGTACTGTAGGCGGAGCAGAGCAGGGCTCCTGCGATGGCCGCCAGGGCGGAACCGATGGCAAAGGTCAGGGCGATGGTGCCGTTGACGTTGATGCCCATGAGCTCCGCCGCTCCCCGGTCTTCGGAAACCGCCTGCATGGCCTGTCCCGGTTTCGTCCGGTTCACAAAGAGCATCAGAGCGATCATAATCACAATGTTGGCCAGAATGGTTACAATGGTAGTGGCCTGGATGGTCAGGGCGCCGCCCGCCAGCACCAGGGGCGGAAGCTGCACTACGCTGCTGAAGGACTTAGTGTCCGCGCCGAAAGCCAGCAGCGCCACATTCTGCAGCAGATAGCTGACGCCGATAGCGGTGATCAGCACCGCCAGATTGGAGCTGGCGTTCCGCAGGGGCTTGTAGGCCACCCGCTCAATGACGATTCCCAGAACCGTACACACAACCATAGCGATAATAATGGAAACGATGGGATTTACATGAAATCCCGTCATAGCGGTAAACACTACATAGGCCCCGATCATAATGACATCGCCGTGGGCAAAATTCAGCATCTTGGCGATACCGTAAACCATCGTATATCCCAGGGCGATAATCGCGTACACACTTCCGAGACTGATTCCGTTAATCAGATAAGACAAGAAACTCATAACGCACCCCTTCAGTTTTTTCTTTTGATTGTTTTATCATAGCATAAATATTCAGGAGATAAAAGGCCAATTTGGGACGTATGCCGGCGAACCAGTCTCTTCACCGGTATACGTCCCAAATTGCGCGCCTGCTTTTATGGAAGAAACGGGGAAACCGCCCCGGAAATTCCGGGGCGTTCCCACCGAATACAGCATAAACACTGTATATCTTCTTTTCAAAAACCGTGTCTCTGATTACTCTACTTCCGCGTACTGGCCGTTCTCAATGATCAGAACCATGGGCTCTTTGTTGGGCTCGCCGTCCTCTGTCCAGCGGATGGTTCCGGTAACGCCCTTCAGCTCGATCTCTGTCATGGCTGTCTTCATGGCGTCGCAGATATCGGAAGCGCTCATGTCGGCAGTGATGCCCGCCTGCTCCGCGGCCAGTTTGATGGCGTAGATGCCGTCATAGGCGTCCGCGGCAAACTGGATCGGGGTCTCTCCGTAGGTTTCCTCATAACCGGAAACGAAGGACTTCACATTCTCCTCCTCGGAGTTCACAAAGAAAGGAGTCAGCAGCATCACGCCCTCTGCCAGGGAAGTGTCAAAATTCTCTACGCCCAGCACGCCGTCCATGCCGTCCACACCGAAGAAGGTGGGCGCGAAACCGATCTTGTCAGCCTGCTGCAGGATCAGGGACGCCTCCTGATAGTAGATGGGCAGGAACATCAGATCCGCGCCGGCATCCTTGCACTTCTGCAGCTGCACGCTGAAATCGGATTTGCTGTCAGCGGTAAACGCCTCTGCCGCCACAATGTTCAGCCCCAGAGACTCAGCCTCTGCCGCAAAACTCTCGTAGATTCCGGTGGAATACGTATCGGAGCTGTTGTAGATAACGCCAATTTTCTCTCCCAAAGAATTCTCGGCAATATAGTCCGCGGAAACAGTTCCCTGGCTGGGATCCGAGAAGCAGACCCGGAAGGCGTTTCCCGCATCTCCCAGGCATTCAACGGCCGTGCCGGAAGGTGTGAGCTGGAACATATTGTCATCTGCTGTCTCGGCAACTACGGCGATACAGGGAGCGCTGGTAACGGTTCCCAGCAGCATCTGCATGCCCCAGTCCTTCAGGGCGTTGTACGCGTTGACCGCCGTTTCTTCATCACTGACATCATCCTCCATACTGAATTCCACAGTCATTCCATTGATGCCGCCTGCCGCGTTGATCTCATCCACCGCGATCTGGGCGCCCCGCTGTACAGCTATGCCGTACGCCGCGTTGTCGCCGGTCAGGGGTCCGATGCCGCCGATCTTCAGGGTGCCTCCCTCCCCGCTTCCGCCGGTGCTGTCAGACTGGGCAGCGGTATTGCTGCCGCTGTCGGCATTGCTGTCAGACTTATTTCCGCAGGCTCCCAGGGACAGCGCCATGGCTGCTGCCAGGGAGAGTGCCAGAATTTTTTTCAATTTCATGATAATCTCCTCCTTAGATACTGCATTCTTTTTTATACCCGGATATATTACCCTTAAACCCGGGGTTTGTCAATGGAATTCGCCAATTTTCCATTACTTTTCGGGATTTCGGCACTAATTTTTTTCTTAAATCCGGGTTTCGCATCAAATTTTGCGCAGTTCCCGGATTTTCCGCTGAATCTGACGGCATCTGCCCTCCGGATCCCGTTTTTCTGTCCAATGGAAAAAGGAGGGAGCCTCCGCTTGCCTGAAACTCCCTCCCGCAGGTTTTAAAACTCCGGGGGATACTCTCCCCTCTCCTCCATAGCCCGGATGGCAGCCTTCACCATGGGCTTGTCCTCCTGGTAGGTAACCCCGTACCACGGATCCGGGGTGTGGAGCACCTCCACAGAGGCTTTTCCCTCCTTCAAAAGCTGACCCACCACCGCGGGCAGCTGGTACTCGCACTTCAGGGGATTTTCCTCCAGATTTTTTCCGAGAAACTCCGGGAACCGGCGGTCCAGCTCTTTCAGAATGCTGGGAGAAAAGCCCCACAGGTTCATGGATACCACCGTGTCCGGATCCAGGCTTTCCCAGGTTTCTCCTCCGTCTTCCGTGCTGGCGATCCCGCCCTGCCGCTTCTCAATGCGGGTATGTTCCGCGATATCCAGCAGTTTTCCCTCCGGATCCACCCGGCAGACTCCCCGGGATACATAGCCGTTGTCTGTCACGGTGTTTTTCAGGGAATAGCCCACCATGGCATAACGGTACTTCTCGTCATCCTCATGAGAAACAAGATACTGCCAGATCAGCCGGAAAGCCCGCTTGCCATAGTAGTCGTCGGCGTTGATGACCGCGAGGGGGGCTCCCTGAACCGCCTGGAGACAGCTTAAGACCGCGTGGCCCGTGCCCCAGGGTTTTACCCGTCCCTCCGGAACCGCGAAACCTTCCGGAAGGTTCTCCAGCTGCTGATACACGTAGTGGATCTTTATTTTCCGGCTGACCCGGTCGCCGATGGCCCGGCGGAAATCCGCCTCGTTTTCCTTTTTTATAATCAGCACTGCTTCCTCAAAACCGGCCTCCAGGGCGTCCTGGATGGAGAAATCCATAATGATGTGTCCCTGATCGTCCACCGGATCGATCTGCTTCAATCCCCCGTAGCGGCTTCCCATCCCTGCCGCCATAATGACCAGAACCGGCTTTTTCATCTTAGTTATCCTCCTCGGTCATGGTGTAAACCTGGCGTTTTCTGGCCATCTCATCGCTGGCCAGGTACTCATCGTAGGTAGTGATCTTGTCGATGAGAGTTCCCGCCGGAGTGATCTCCATGATCCGGTTGGCAGTGGTCTCCACAAACTGATGGTCGTGGCAGGTAAAGAGGGCCACTCCCGGGAATTTGATGAGGCCGTTGTTGAGAGCCGTAATAGACTCCATGTCCAGATGGTTGGTAGGCTCGTCCAGCAGCAGAATGTTGGCCCCGGAAATCATCATCTTGGACAGCAGACAGCGGACTTTCTCTCCTCCGGAGAGTACCCGCACCTTCTTCACCCCGTCCTCCCCGGCAAAGAGCATTCTGCCCAGGAAGCCCCGGACATAGGTAACGTCCTTGATCTCTGAGTACTGGGTCAGCCACTCGGCGATGGTCAGGTCGCAGTCAAACTCCGCGGTATTGTCCTTGGGGAAGTAGGCCTGGCTGGTGGTGACGCCCCACTTGTAGGTGCCTGCGTCCGCCTTCTCCTCCCCCATAAGGATCTTGAAAAGCATGGTGATGGCCTGCTCGTTGCCGCCCACAAAGGCCACCTTGTCCTGGCGTCCCAGGGTAAAGGTAAGGTTGTCCAGGAGCTTCACTCCGTCCACTGTCTTGGTAAGTCCTTCCACCTGCAGAACCTCGTTGCCGATCTCCCGGTTGGGGCGGAAATCAATGTAGGGATACTTCCGGCTGGAGGGCTTGATCTCATCCAGCTGAATCTTTTCCAGCGCCCTCTTCCGGGAGGTAGCCTGCTTGGATTTGGAGGCGTTGGCGGAGAAACGGGAGATAAACTCCTGCAGCTCCTTGATCTTCTCCTCCTTCTTCTTGTTGGCCTCCTTCATCTGCTTGATCAGCAGCTGGCTGGACTCAAACCAGAAATCATAGTTTCCGGCGTAGAGCTGGATCTTTCCGTAGTCGATGTCCGCGATCTGAGTGCAGACCTTATTTAAAAAGTAACGGTCGTGAGATACCACGATCACCGTATTGTCGAAGTTGATGAGAAACTCCTCCAGCCAGGCGATGGCGTCCAGGTCCAGGTGGTTGGTGGGCTCGTCCAGCAGCAGAATGTCCGGATTGCCGAACAGGGCTCTGGCCAGCAGCACCTTCACCTTCTGAGAGCCGGTCAGATCCGCCATCTGGGAATAGTGAAGTTCCGTCTCAATGCCCAGGCCGTTCAGCAGCTGCTCCGCGTCGGACTCCGCCTCCCAGCCGTTCATCTCCGCGAATTCCGCCTCCAGCTCACTGGCCCGGATGCCGTCCTCATCGGTAAAATCCTCCTTGGCGTAGAGGGCTTCCTTTTCATTTTTAATTTCGTACAGTCTGGGATTGCCCATAATGACTGTGTCGATCACCGGATAGGCGTCGTATTTAAAGTGATCCTGCTCCAGGAAGGACAGCCGCTCCCCGGGAGTAATGGACACATCCCCCTTGGTGGGCTCCAGCTGACCGGAGAGAATTTTCAGAAAGGTGGACTTTCCCGCGCCGTTGGCGCCGATGAGCCCGTAGCAGTTTCCCTCGGTAAATTTAATATTCACATCCTCAAAAAGAGCCTTCTTGCCTACCCTCAGAGTCACATTGTTCGCTGAAATCATAGTAAACCTCGTTCTTTCCTTTCCTGATTATAGATTGAAAGCCTACAGTTTACCATTGTACCGTATTCCGGGGAATTTGCAAGTAGTTTTCACGTATTTCTTCCGACAGGATGCAGGGAAGCTTCAGCTGTCATCCCCGGCTTCCACCGTGAAGAACCAATCCAGCCGCCGTCCTTTTTCCGCCAGGTTGTTGTACTGGAGACATTCATACTCCCACTCAGCCTCCCGGGTTTTCTCGTCCGCGTCCTCCCAGGCGTGGAATTTTCCCTCCGGATCCATATAGCCCAGATGGTTCAGCGCCGGAATGGTTTCCTGCAGATCCTGAAGATAATAGTTGTAGGGTGCCATCTCCAGTCCTGTCTGCTCCAGCATCATGGTTCCCAGATAATTGGTGCTGGTGAGAACACCTTCTTCCTCCGGGATATCGTAGTTGGCCCAGATAAAGAAGGGGGTAGCGTAATACATTTCCTGCTCGTCCAGAGTCAGGTCATCGTACTCAGAGCCGGAAATGTACTCCGTAAAGCTGTCCGGCAGAGTGGGATAATGATCCCCGAACATCACAATGAGGGTGGGCTCCGGATAGTCCTCGAAATAACGGATCAGATATTCCAGTGCCTTGTCGCTCTCGTGGATGATGGAGAGATACTGGTTGGAGGCCCGGTTATTGTAGCCCTCCACCTGGATTTCTCCCTGGTAGTTTTCCTCAGTGTAGCCCCCGTGGTTCTGCATGGTTACGTTGAACAGAAACAGGGGATCCTCGCTGTTCTCCTTGGACTCCACCACATCAATAATTTTCTCGAAGTTGGCCTGGTCGCTGATGTAATCCCGAACCTTCTCATCGTTTTCATCGAAATCGTCAATGGTATAGAAGGTGTCAAAATTCAGAAACCGGTACGCGCTGGTCCGCTTCCAGTTGGATCCCTTGTTGGGATGCATGGCTACAGAGTCATAGCCCTGAGCCTCCAGGGTCGTCACCAGGGAATACTGATCGTGAGTAAAATAGCTCACATAGGGTACCATGGAGGGAAAACGCTTCACGGAATTTCCGGTAAGGAATTCGTACTCCGTCTTGGCGGTCCCTCCTCCCCGGATGCATACCAGGGTATGGCCCTTAATGGTGTTTTCCTTCATGGAATCGTAGAAAGGCATGACCTCCTCATTGGTCCGCAGGTCGCCCACCATCCGGTAGTCCGCCCAGGACTCGCTCATAATGGCAATGATGTTCACCGGCTTGACTTTGCCTTCGTTGGGGTTCTCGGAGGTATCCACGCCCTCCGCGATTTCCTCTGTCTTTTCCAGAGAATAATCCGCCGGCGGCGTCAGCCGCATATATTTCGCCACACAGAAGAAGCCCACGGTATTGCCGTATTCCCGGTAGGTGGAGATGGGCATCCACAGATTGGTGACAATGCCCAGGTTTCCGTTCCAGTTTACATTCAGGTAAAAGAAATAGCCAAAGACCATGAAAGCCCCCACCCCCAGGCGGATGGCGATCTTTCCGGGCTTTTTCCTGGCCAGATACCGGTCCGGCAGATGCAGGATCAGGGCGATCAGGCTGAGGCTTAAGGGCACAATCACCGCCATGGGCCTGGGGAATGACCAGTCGTAGGTGCCGGCCACGTCCATGGCCGTGCCGAAGCTGAAAAAGTCAATCAGCTGCAGAGGCTCTCCCCGGAAGCTGTATACATAATAGAAAGCCACGGAGAGTGAGGTAAACAGAATGGTGTTGGCCATCAGCGCCCGCCGGAAGGAGTTGAACCAGAACAGAAAAATCAGGGCGATGATAAAAATGCCCAGCACATTCAGGGCCATATAGCCGAATTCCATCTCCGCCAACTGGTTATTATTGACAAACTCCATAACCCAGAAAAGATATATGGCGTCCGCGAAGAGAATCAGGAAATGCCAGATCCGGATCCTCTTTTTTTCCCGCCGGCTGACATTTTTCACCCACATTCTCTCACAGATCCACACCAGAACTCCCCAAAGGATCAGCAGTCCCGCGAAGCCCAGCCGGTAAGGAAGCTGTTCCCGGCCCTCTGCCCCTAAAAGCAGAGGGCCGTGCCCCAGAATCACCGCCAGAGTGATTCCCCAGTAAACTGTCCAGAAAATCAGGTGCTTTTTTCCGCCCTTTTCCCGGATCTTATCTTTCCACATCTGTATCATGCTGTAACCCAGACCTTTCCGCCGGTTCCGCATCCGGCCTCGTTTCCTTCTGCCTATTTTAATCACTTTACATGGATTTTGCAAATGAAATTTCTGTGTCTGGGCAGCCGCGTCCTTACGATTCACAGGGTATGAAGACAGAAAGAGCAGAGCCGTTAAGCTCTGCCCCTTCCATGTGTATAGAGTAGTAATGGGTTACCAAAAATTGATTTAACCACATTATAGTGTATATAGGCGTCTTCGTAAATCCGTCAAAATAGTTGACTTTTTACGTTCCGGACACTACAATGTGTAGTGTCACCGATTGTACGCAAGAAAATACAATACTTTTGCAGGAGAGGAAATAAAAGGCAAAAAATGAAATTAAACAGCGATATTATAAACTATCACTTTGCAAGAAAGTGTCCGATCCAATACATTCCCGGTTCCGGCGGCGAAAGCGAACTGGGCCGTCCCCTGTACTATCATCCGGGCACCAAACAGACTGCTCATCTGCTTCTTCTCCGGGAGCCTGTCATTCCCGATCTGCCCGGAACCTTTCTCTGTTTTTCCGACGGGCCGGTCCGCCCTTCCTCCAGGGCCTCTGTCTTTGTTTTTCCGGAGCAGGCAGACCGGGAGGATGTATACAATGCCCTTCAGGAACTGTACGACTACTACGATGAATGGGAAAACACCTGCATGCAGATTGTGGAAAAATTCCAGGATTTCCGCAGCCTGATCCGCTGCACCTATCAGTATTTCCGCATTCCCCTGTGCCTTCTGGACAATCAGTTTAACATAATTGCCTCAGAGCATACGCCGGATTCCCCCTATGCTCTTTTTTCCGACGCGGGACAGATCAATCTGGACACGGTCAACGACATCATCTCCAACCCTCACTTCCGGGATCTGGAGACTCGCGGCGGCGTATTTGAATTCGACTATGACCGGAATTATCTCCTGTACAACTTCCGTTTCGGCGGCAGATACTGCGGCCGCCTGGTCATGGCCGCGGATCCCCCCCGGCATCCGGACGGCCGAAAGCTGATCCTGGAAAGGCTGGCGGAGGTGGTTCAGATTCTGCTCCAGCGGTTCGGGTCTTTTCAGTTTACCTCCTCGGTTCAGACCTTCCTGCACTCCTTCCTCTCTGACAGTCTGGCCGGAAAAATCCCCCATACCAGGGAGATTCACCGGCTCATGCAGAATACCGGCTGGCAGGAAGAGCACTCCTATCTGATGGTGCTGTTTCTCCCGGAGCACCGGCTGAAGCGGGATCTCTATCCCCCCTATCTGGTCTCCCAGGTGGAGGAGCGGTGGCGCGGGGCCTGCGCGGTGGAATACGAGGGCAACGCGGCCATGCTGCTGAACCTGACCCTCTACGGCGCCGACAAACTGACAGAGTTCTATCAGTCCCTGGCCTATCTGGTCCGGGACGGCCTGATGGTGGCGGGATGCAGCCGCCCCTTTACCGGCCTGCGGGAACTGGGGCTCTACTTCCGCCAGGCTCTCTATGCTTTGGAATTCGGCAGAAAAAAAGACAGCACCCGCTGGTATTTCCGGTTCAATGACTACGGGCTGGAGTATCTGCTCTCCTACGGCACCGGCATCTTTAAACCGGAACAGGTCTGCCACCCGGCCCTGCTCACCCTCCGGGAGCATGACCAGCAGCGGCAGACCAGTTACTACGCGACGCTGTATATGTATTTTCAGCAGCAGTTTAATATGTCCCGGGCCGCGGAAAAGCTTTACATTCACCGCAGCACCTTTATCAACCGCATGGAGCGGATCCAGGAGCTGACCCATTTAAACCTGGAGGATTACGATACCAGGCTGTATCTGGAACTGTCCTTCCGCCTCCTGCGGGATCCGGAGGAACTCACCTCTCAATTTTATGTATAAAAAGGCCGCTGCGGAGCTTCGGCTCAAACCAGGTGGACTTCGGGGGCATTAAAAGCCCCTGGTCCGCCACGGCAAACAGTTCCTCCATGGAAGTGGGATACAGGGAAAAAGCGGCCTGGCAGTCCTCATGGCAGCGGCGCTCCAGCTCCTTCAGCCCCCGGATGCCTCCCACAAAGTCTATGCGCCGGTCTGTCTTGGGATCCCGGATGCCGAACACCGGTTCCAGGACTTCTCTCTGCAGAAAGGCCACATCCAGACAGCCCACAGGATCCTGCAGCTTTTTCTCCTCCCGGACGGTAAGGCGGTACCACTGTTCTCCCAGATACAGTCCCATCTCTCCCTTCCGCTGGGGGCGCACCGGCTCCCGCACAGGGCCTTCCAGGGCAAAGGATTCCCGCAGTTTCTCCAGAAGCTCCTCTCGGCTGTATCCGTTGAGATCCTTCAGCACCCGGTTATAATCCAGAATCCGCAGTTCCTCGTCCGGAAACAGCACTGAGAGAAAATAGTTAAACTCCTCCTCTCCCGTGTAGTCCGGATGCTCTCTTCTGCGCATCATGGAAACTTCCACCGCGGAAGCCGCCCGGTGGTGGCCGTCGGCGATGTAGGTGTGCGGAATTTTCTCAAAGGCTTCCGCCAGCCTGCGGATCACATCCCCGGAGCAGATTTTCCAGACTCTGTGGCGGACTCCGTCCTCAGACACAAAATCCGCCAGAGCCGGAGATTCTTTTTCCTTCGCCAGCAGCCGGCTTACCGTCTCCTCCGCCCGGTAGGCCAGAAAAATAGGGCCGGTCTGGGCGCTGAGAGCGTCCACATGGCGGATCCGGTCCTCCTCCTTGTCCCGCCGGGTATTTTCGTGTTTCTTGATGACTCCCGATACATAGTCATCCACAGCGGAGCAGGCCACCAGGCCGGTCTGGGACCTTCCGTCCATGGTGAGCTCATAAAGATAGAAGCAGGGCGTTTCATCCTGCGCAAACACTCCCATCTCCTCCATCTCCCGGAGCATTTCATCCCCTTTTTTATACACGCAGTCCGCGTACATATCCTGCTCTGGCGGAAACTGGGTCTCCGGGCGGTCAATCCGCAGAAAAGTCAGCGGATCCCCCTCCACTTTCCGCCGGGCTTCCTCCCGGCTGTAGACGTCATAGGGAAGGGCGGCTACAGCCTTTTCCTTTCCTGCCGCGGGCCGCAGCCCCCGGAATGGTCTGATGATCGCCATCTCATTTCTCCTCCGATTTCATTTTTATCTCTGACGCCAAGGGCTGCCGCGAAATTTTATCTTTTCGCGGCAGCCCCGTCTGCGAATGATTATTTTACTACCCGCACCTTCAGCACTCCGTCAATGGCTTCCAGAGCGCGGATCACATCCTCCGTGGCCGGCTCTTCCAGATCGATGAGAGAGTAGGCATAATTTTCCTTGCTTTTGTTGGTAAGATCGGAAATATTAATGCCCGCCTCGCCGATCACCTTGGTAAACTGGCTGATCATATTTACGATATTCCGGTGATTGATGGCGATTCTGCCCGGGGCTGTGCAGCGTCCCATATCGCAGTTGGGATAGTTTACGGAATTCTTGATATTTCCGTTTTCCAGGTAATCCCGCAGTTCCTTGACCGCCATCACCGCGCAGTTGTCCTCCGCTTCCTCGGTGGAAGCTCCCAGATGGGGTGTAATCAGGGTTCCCGGTACGCCGGCTACCGTGGGATTGGCAAAATCTGTCACGTATTTTTTCACTTTGCCGGATTTCAGAGCCTCCACCAGGGCATCCTCATCCACCAGCACGTCTCTGGCAAAGTTCAGGAGCACAACCCCCTCCTTCATCATGCCGATGGCTTCTCTGCTGATCATACCCCTGGTGCTGTCCAGAAGCGGAACGTGGATGGTGATGTAATCGCAGTCCCGGTAAATATCATTTACATCCTGAATGTGATGGATGGAGCGGGAAAGATTCCAGGCGGCGTCCACAGACAGATAGGGATCATATCCGTACACATCCATGCCCAGATGGGTGGCGGCGTTGGCTACCAGCTGGCCGATGGCGCCCAGACCGATGATTCCCAGTTTTTTGCCGCTGATCTCGCAGCCGGCAAACTGTTTTTTCTGCTTTTCCGCCAGCTTTCCCACATCGGGATTATCCTCCTGGCTTTTCACCCACTCAACGCCTCCCACAATGTCTCTGGAGGCCAGCAGCATACCCGCCAGCACCAGCTCCTTCACGCCGTTGGCATTGGCCCCCGGAGTGTTGAACACTACGATTCCGTGCTCCGCGCAGAGCTCCAGGGGAATATTATTTACGCCGGCTCCGGCTCTGGCCACAGCGGCCAGCTTCTCCGGGAGCTCCATATCGTGCATTTTGGCGCTTCTCACCAGAATGGCGTCCGCGTCCTCCGCATTCTCGGTGCGGACATAGCCCTCGCCGAATTCTTTAAGACCAACCTCTGAAATAGGATTTAAACAAGTATACTGAAACATCACGCATTCTCCTCTTCAAACTTCTTCATAAACTCCACCAGCGCCTCCACGCCCTCTGTGGGCATGGCGTTGTAAATGCTGGCCCGCATGCCGCCTACGGTCCGGTGTCCCTTCAGGTTTTCAAATCCGGCCTCGGAGGCTGCCTTTACAAACTTCGCGTCCATCTCTTTGTCTCCGGTGACAAAGGGAACATTCATGAGAGAGCGGTCCTCTTTCACCACCGTGCCGTGGAACAGGCTGCTGGAATCCAGGAAATCATAGAGAAGTTTTGCTTTTTTCTCATTTCTTTCCTTCATAGCCGCCAGGCCGCCCATCTTCTTCAGCCACTTGAAGACTTTACCGCAGATATAAATGCACCAGCAGTTGGGGGTGTTGTAAAGAGAACCCGCGTCTGCCTGGGTCTTAAATTTCATCATGGTGGGAGTGCCCGGAAGCACATCGTCCGTGATGAGATCCTGACGGATGATGGAGATCACCATGCCCGCAGGTCCGATATTTTTCTGTACGCCGCCGTAGACAATGCCGTATTTGGTCACATCCATGGGCTCGGACAGGAAACAGGAGGATACATCCGCCACCAGCAGCTTGCCCTTGGTGTTGGGAAGTGTTCTGTATTTGGTTCCGTAAATGGTATTGTTCTCACAGATGTACACATAGTCCGCGTCCGGGCTGATGGGCAGATCGGAGCAGTCCGGGATATAGCTGTATGTCTTATCCTCTGAGGAAGCGATCTTGTTGGCGGTGCCGAACTTCTGCGCCTCCTGCCATGCTTTCTTGGCCCACTGGCCGGTGACGATATAGTCCGCCACCCGGTTTTTCATCAGGTTCATGGGGATCTGCGCGAACTGCAGGGATGCTCCCCCCTGAAGAAACAGAACCTTGTAGTCTTCCGGAATATTGAGAAGCTCTCTCAGATCCGCCTCAGCCTCCTGGATGATGTTGTCAAACATTTTGGAGCGGTGGCTCATTTCCATGACGGACATTCCGCATCCTCTGTAATCCAGCATCTCCTCCTGAGCTTCTTTTAAAACCTCCTCCGGCAGCACTGCCGGACCGGCCGAGAAATTATACACTCTGCTCATTTTTCCTTTTTCCTCCTGTTTCCATTACAAAAGTCTCATTTTTCCGTGCCTTCTCCTCAGAACCGGCACGATTTCATCATACAACCAGAATCTGTTTTCCGTCAAGCGTTCTTTTCCTCCAGATCTGTCTCGTCAAAGACTTCACTGTTGGCCCCGCCGGCGGCTACCATGGGGAATACCTTGTCGTCGCAGTCGATCTGGCAGTCAAGGAGTACCGGACCATTGAGGCTGATAGCTTTTTCCAGCGCGGCCGTGAATTCTTCTTTTTTTGTCACCCGCATGCCTACAGCGCCCATAGCCTCGGCCACTTTTACAAAATCCGTTTTGTCATTGAGAATGGTCTGGGAATACCGTTTTCCGTAAAACAGGGTCTGCCACTGACGAACCATGCCCAGCACATGGTTGTTGATGACTACCTCGATCACCGGAATATTATACCGGGTCAGGGTGGCGATCTCATTCATATTCATGCGGAAACAGCCGTCTCCCGCCACGTTGATGACCGTTTTCTCCGGACGCCCGCATTTGGCGCCCATGGCGGCTCCCAGGCCGTATCCCATGGTGCCCAGACCGCCGGAGGTCAGAAGGGTCCTGGGGCTGGTATACTTGTAATACTGGGCCGCCCACATCTGATGCTGGCCTACATCGGTGCAGATGATGGCGTCTCCCTTGGTTACCCGGTAAATCTCCTCGATAATAGAGGGTCCGCTTAAAATATCCTCGTGGTACGCCATGGGATACTGCTTCTTCATTTCCTGGATCTCGGCGATCCACTGAGGATGCTCCTGGACGGGAATCATGGGCAGAAGCCGTTTCAGAACCTCCCGGACGTCTCCGGTCACGGAAGCGTCCACCACCACGTTTTTATTGATCTCCGCCGGGTCCACATCGATCTGGAGGATCTTTGCCTGGTTGGCGAAATGTTTGGTATCTCCTACGTCCCGGTCGGAGAATCTGGCCCCCAGCACAATAACCAGGTCGCACTTGTACATGCCCAGATTAGAGGTTTTGGTTCCGTGCATGCCCAGCATGCCGGTGTACAGCTGGTGGGTGCCCGGGAAAGTTCCCTTGCCCATCAGGCTGTCGCAGACCGGGGCCTGAATCTTTTCCGCCAATTCCCGCACCTCCGCGGAGGCTCCGGAAGCGGCGGCCCCGCCTCCCACAAACAGGAAGGGCTTTTTGGCCGCGGAGATCATTGCCGCCGCCCGGTCCAGATCCTCCTGGCGGATCAGTTCCGTTACCGGCTCCGGCTTCTCCGGCGTCTGGGACGTGTACTCGCAGACATCCGCGGTGACATCTTTGGTTATATCCACCAACACAGGGCCCGGCCGGCCGGTTCTGGCGATCTTAAATGCCTTGCGGATGGTTTTTGCCAAAACATTCACATCCTTGACGATGACGCTGTATTTGGTCACCGGCATGGTGATGCCGGCGATATCCACCTCCTGGAAGCTGTCCTTGCCCAGAAGGGAGGTTCCCACGTTGGCCGTAATAGCCACTACCGGAATGGAATCCATATAGGCGGTGGCAATACCGGTGACCAGATTGGTTGCGCCGGGGCCGCTGGTGGCAAAGCACACGCCCACTTTTCCCGTAGCTCTGGCATAGCCGTCTGCCGCGTGGGACGCGCCCTGCTCGTGGGAGGTGAGGATGTGCCGGATCTCCGGATGTCTGTATAATTCATCGTAAACATTGAGGATGGTGCCTCCGGGGTAGCCGAACACGGTGTCTACTCCCTGCTCCTTCAAACACTCTATGATGATCTGTGAACCATTTAACTGCATGGCAATTTCTCCTTTCGCTTTCCTGTTCAGTCCGGGATCTCCAGGATGGCGCCCCGGTTGGCGCTGGTGACCATTTTCGCGTATCTTGCCAGGTAGCCGGTGGTCACATTGGGTTTTCTGGGCTTCCAGTTCTTTCTTCTCTCCTCCAGAACTTCAGGGGAGACAGCCAGCTCCAGCCTGTTTTCCGGGATGTTGATGCGGATCAGATCTCCCTCTTCCACCAGGGCGATGGGGCCGCCCACTGCCGCTTCCGGACTGACATGTCCGATGGAGGCTCCTCTGGAAGCTCCGGAAAAACGTCCGTCCGTGATCAGGGCTACAGTGGATCCCAGGCCCATTCCCGCGATGGCGGAGGTGGGATTCAGCATCTCCCGCATACCGGGGCCGCCCTTTGGCCCCTCATAGCGGATCACCACTACGTCTCCGGCCACAATCTTTCCGCCCTTGATGGCGGCAATGGCGTCCTCCTCGCAGTCGAACACTCTGGCCGGTCCCTCGTGGACCATCATCTCCTCACAGACGGCGGAGCGCTTCACCACCGCGGTGTCGGGAGCCAGGTTGCCCTTCAGCACGGCGATGCCGCCGGTCTGGCTGTAGGGATTCTCAACGGGGCGGATGACTTCCGGATTTTTGTTGCGGACGCCCTGAATATTTTCTCCCACGGTCTTTCCTGTAACTGTCATGCACTCCAGGTGCAGCAGATCTTTTTTGGAGAGCTCGTTCATAACGGCGTAGACGCCGCCGGCCTCATTCAGATCCTCTATATAAGTATGCCCTGCCGGCGCCAGATGGCAGAGATTGGGAGTGCGGGCGCTGATCTCGTTGGCCAGCTCCGGCAGAAAATCAAATTCCACCTCGTGGGCGATGGCCGGAAGGTGCAGCATACTGTTGGTGGAGCAGCCCAGGGCCATATCCACCGTCAGAGCGTTAAGAAACGCCTCTTTGGTCATAATATCTCTGGGACGGATATTTTTCTTCAGCAGCTCCATGACCTGCATGCCCGCATGCTTGGCCAGCTTCAGTCTCTCGGAGTAAACCGCCGGAATGGTGCCGTTGCCCCGCAGGCCCATGCCCAGAACTTCTGTCAGGCAGTTCATGCTGTTGGCGGTATACATGCCGGAACAGGAACCGCAGGTGGGGCAGGCTTTGCATTCAAATTCCTCCACATCCTCCCGGGTAATGGTTCCCGCGGTGTAGGCGCCCACCGCCTCAAACATAGAGGACAGGCTCCGCTTTTCCCCGTGTACATGGCCCGCCAGCATGGGGCCGCCGCTGACAAACACTGTGGGGACATTGATCCGGGCCGCCGCCATAAGAAGGCCCGGCACGTTTTTGTCGCAGTTGGGAATCATGACCAGAGCGTCAAACTGATGGGCCATAGCCATGGCCTCCGTGGAATCCGCGATCAGATCCCTGGTCACCAGGGAATATTTCATGCCGATGTGTCCCATGGCAATGCCGTCGCAGACAGCGATAGCCGGGAAGACAATGGGGGTTCCGCCGGCCATGGCGACGCCCATTTTTACAGCTTCCGTAATTTTGTCCAGGTTCATATGGCCCGGCACAATCTCATTGTAGGAACTGACGATTCCCACCAGGGGCCGGTCCAGCTCCTCTTTGGTCATGCCCAAGGCGTTAAAAAGACTTCTGTGGGGAGCCTGCTGCATCCCCTTTTTTACCGCGTCACTTCTCATCTCTCTCATCTCCTCAAATTTTTGAAGCTACCAGGGAACCCATCTCCGTGGTAGAAACTTTTCTGCATCCCTCCGACATAATATCTCCGGTGCGGTATCCTTCCTTCAGCACGGCTTTTACCGCTGCCTCCACCGCGTCCGCCTCTTTGTCCAGATTCAAAGAATAGCGCAGCAGCATGGCGGCGGAAAGAATCGTAGCCAGCGGATTGGCAATATTCTGTCCCGCTATATCCGGAGCGGATCCGTGGCTGGGCTCGTAGAGGCCGAAGCTGGTCTCGTTGAGGCTGGCAGAGGAAAGCATTCCGATGGAGCCGGTCACCATGCTGGCTTCATCGGAAAGGATATCGCCGAACATATTCTCTGTGAGAATCACGTCAAACTGGCCGGGATCCTTCACCAGCTGCATGGCGCAGTTATCCACCAGCATGTGCTCCAGGGCCACATCCGGATACTCTTCCGCCACTTCCTCCACTACTGCTCTCCACAGCCGGGAGGAATCCAGCACATTGGCCTTGTCCACGCTGGTAACTTTTTTCCGGCGCTTGCGGGCAATGTCAAAGGCTCTTCTGGCTATGCGGCGGATTTCATTTTCATTGTAAACCAAGGTATCCACCGCGGTCCGCAGCCCGTTCTCCTCATAGGTCTTTCTCTCACCGAAGTAAAGGCCTCCGGTCAGCTCCCGCATAATTACCATATCAAAGCCCCGGCCGATGACTTCATCCCTCAGAGGACAGGCCTCTTTCAGCTCTTCATACAGATAGGCCGGCCGCACATTGGCAAAAAGGTTCAGGGCCTTGCGGATCCCCAGCAGACCTGCCTCCGGCCGCTTGGAGGGCTCCAGCTTGTACCAGGGAGACGTATTGGCATCCCCGCCGATAGATCCCATAAGCACCGCGTCGCAGGCTTTGGCCTCCCGGATGGTCTCCTCTGTCAGAGGCACGCCGTTGGCGTCAATGGAGGCTCCCCCCAGAAGCATATCCCGGTAACAGAACGCGTGTCCGTATTTCGCGCAGACCGCGTCCAGTACTTTTTTGGCTTCATTTACAATTTCCGGGCCGATGCCGTCGCCCCGGATCAATCCAATTTTATATTCCATATCAGTCCCTCTTTCTTTTTCACTCTCCCGGAAAACCGGGGTCTTCCCGGATTCCCGCGGATTTTCCGCCGTTTTGGCTCTTATATCCTAATATGATACTTCAACATTGCGGAATTTTCAACAAAAAACGCAAGAAAATCCGGTCAAATTGCCCATAAACCAGAAATTCCAAGCCGATCAATTAAAAAAATATCCACAGAAATATACCTTGGCATACTCTGTGGATATCTCTTTGTACTGTTTTTTATTTTTTCTTCGCCTCGACTTTTTCCGTCTTGGTTTCCTTTTTGCTGTCCTTCTCAGCCGCCGCTGCCGCCTGCTCCGGCTTTTCCACCGCCGCGATGGCGGATTTTCTCATAGGGATCCGGCAGTTTTTATTATTGCCGAACTCCACGATCACGTCTTCCTCGCTGATATCAATGACGATTCCGTAGAATCCGCTGTTTGTCACAACCGCGTCGCCCACAGCCAGATCAGAAAGCATGGCCTGCATCCTCTTCTGCTCCTTCTTCTGGGGACGGATCATCATAAAATACATCAGGGCTACCAGCGCTACGATCCAGATCAGCATGACTCCCATGCCGCCGCCGGATGCCTGGGCTGTTTCACTAGCAAAAATCATCTTTTCTTTCCTCCTGCTCAAACATGTCTGTTTACTATAATACACAATCACCCAGTAATTGGCAAGCCCTTTCTTCTGTCACTCCTCAAGAGATTTCACCAGCTCCTCCAGCTCTTTCAGCTTATCCCGGGGAATTTTCTTCCCATCGTACAGGGCTGAGACAAAACTGCCCAGGGAGTTGTCAAACACCTGCTGCAGAACCGCCCGGCTTTCCTGGCTGCGGTACTCCTCCTTTTCCACCAGGGGGGTATACAGGTTGTTTTTTCCCTCTTTTCTCACAGACACAAATCCTTTGCGCTCCAGACGGGACAGCAGGGAATTAATCGTGGTGGGCGCCAGATCCCTCTTCCGGTGGATGACTTGCTGAATTTCCAGCCGGGACATGTCCGGATGTCCTTCCCAGAGCACCTGCATGATCTGCAGTTCTGACGCGGGAAGTCTGCTGAATGTATGCTTCATTTGAATTCCTCCCTTTTTCACGGCGCAGGCTTTCAACGCCTGCTGTCTTCAGCCCATTTCCAGTTCCTGGGTGGGCGACGGCCCTACCGGCTGATCTGTACTGTAGTATACAATGACCGGATCTCCGATCTCCAGAACCTGAAAGATGGCCTGGGCGGCGTTATAGGGGGTGTTAATGCATCCGTGGGAACCGCCGTTGAGCCACACATCCCCTCCATAGGTTCCCTCTGCTCTCCAGGACGCGTCATGGATCCCCACGTCCCCGTTAAAGGGAAGCCAGAAATCCACATCGCTGTTGTAGGTGCTGAAGTGGGCATTGGCCTTCTTGGCGTCAATGGCCCAGACGCTGCCGGAGGGGGTATCGTATCCGGTGGAATGGCAGCCGGTGACCACCGGGGTGTCGGCGATCAGCTGACCGTCCTTATAGCACCACATTCGCTGCTGGGTAATACAGATTTCCGCGTAGGTATCCCCGATATCGTTCACCGAACGGTCCTTTCCCTCATAGAGATAGACCGGCTCCACCGTGGCGGTCTCTCCCGCTTCCAGCAGCCGGATCAATTCCTCTGTAGTGGCATCCCGGTCAATGACCCACCCGTAATCTCCTCCCGCCGCCAGGGTAATGGTGGGACCCAGGGATGTTTTAAATTCATGTTCCAGGCCGAAGGTATCTGTGTCATAGGCCATCTGCCTCACCCATTCCGCGGCCTTTTCCCGGTCCAGGAAATAGCTTCCGTCCTCCCCCCGGGTCAGCCAGGATTTGATGGTATCCCGATCCACCGTCTTCTGGCGGTCGGAAAAATCATAGGTGATCCGCGCCCTGGTCATAGTATTCAGAAGCTGGGCTTCCGCCTGGAGTTCCGGGTCCGTGCCCCGGACCGCCGGTTCAAGATAAAGAGCTTCTTCTTCCAGATCCAGGACGGCGGCGCCTGACTCCACCGCCTCCCGGACCGCCTGCCGGGTTTTTTCAGGGTCCAGGGTGGTTCCCTCCTGCTCCGGGATCACCACAAAGGCGCTTCCGTCATCCTCCACATAAGCGTCCTTGGGCGGCACCGCCTGCTGGGGGTCAAAGCAGCTGAGATCTGCCAGAACCTGATCCAGCTTTCCGGAACTGTAGGTAAAATCCGCCGCGGTCTCATGCTTTCTGGTCCCGGTGACGGCCAGGAACCACAGCGTTTCCTTCTGTTCTTCCAGAAGCCGCTCCACCCCGCCGTCATCGGTATACTCCACCCCCAGCTGTCCGGCCGTTATGGCCTCTGTTTTTCCCCCTCGTTCCTTTAGTTCCAGGGAATAGTCCAGCAGAGTGTCCTGGAGCTTATCCTTGACCTCCCGCGCCGTATCTCCCCCGCAGTCTATTCCGTTGATGACTGTTCCCGGGAGAAAATGGACGGCAAAATAATTTTTACCGATGAAATATGCCGTCAGCAGAGCAGCCGCCGCGGCAGCAAGGGCGAAAACCACGATTTTCGCTCTTTTTGACATTTTTTTCATACTCTCATTCTCCTGTGTCATACTGTGTCGCGCCATGATGGTACTCTTAGTGTTTCTTTCTTATTCTGAATTTATACTACATCTGTAGTTTAAAAATGTCAAGAAAAAGCAGGGAGGTCATACATTTTTTTCCGTTTCTGACCTTCTCTGCTCTTTCTCTTTTACAGAAGGACGAATGCCCACAGATTGTTGATCTGAGGTTCCAGTGTTTCATACTCCCACAGTCTGTCAAAGATTACATTTTTCTGCAGAAGCAGCTCGTCAAGCCTTTTTTACCGAAGTTCCAGTTCAAAATATTCCTTTTCCTCTCCGTTTACCCTGCAGAAGAGAATCCCTCTGATTTCGTCTATTTCGTAAATCTTCTTGAAGCCCTGCCGGATTTCATAGGCTGTATCCTCCGAGCTCTCCGGCACCGGATTTTTGTATCCCTTTTCAGGGGGCAGCTCCCACCGGAACGGTTCCGTAGTTCCGTCTTCCATACAGTATCCTATGGGATTCCATTCCAGTTCCTCCCCTGTCCGGTCTCTGCTCCAATCGCAGTCCATATAAAAGCTGATGGGAGTCATGGTAACTGTGTGGACGGTAAAATCGCTGTCCGGCAGGACAGTTTCCACCCGGAAGGTTTCCCCTTCGTACCCTTCCCCCATGTGCCAGCTCATATTCCAGCTTCCCCGGGCAAGCGTTTCGCAGGGATCGCCGCCTTTTTCCAGAGACCGTCCCAGATCTTTCAGCCGCACGTCCAGCGCCATGCCTTCATAGGATATTCCCCGGAGAAATCCCCAGACTTCATAGTAGCGGATGTTGCTCTGCCCCTCTTCAGGCTCCATGCAGTGTCCGCTCCAGGAAAAGTTCACCCGCTCCTTTTGTCCCACCAGCTGAAAATCCATAAAATTGAAACTGATATCCCCGGTCAGATCCATATCCTCCGGGCCTGTGATTTTAAAGCAGAGATACAGATAATCCGGAACCGTCAGGGCCTGTTCCAGGGATACGGTGACGCCTCCATCTGTCACCGCGATATCCAGAGGCCAGGTCAGGTGCTCTTTGGTCAGCAGATCCTGCTGCTCTTGATCCGCCTGAAATTCTTCCGCCACTTTGGGGCTCCAGGAGTAAACCGCCGCCCCGGCTGCCGTCACTGCGGACAAGAGCAGGACCAGCGCCGCCGCCAGCGCGGTTCCAGGCATCTTTCCCCGTTTTTTGACTGTCCTTTTCTCTGCTTCCGCTGCCGCTGTTTCCCTTCGGATCTGTTCAAAAGCCTTCTCCATTCCCTGTTCCACCGAAGGCGGAAGACCGATTTCCGCCTTTAAAATTTTTTTCATTTTCCTGCTTTTCATTCCACAACGCTCCTTTCCTTCCGGGCTTCGTAATTTCCCCGGGGGTTTTATATTCCTCCGCCAGACTCTTCCTGCCTCTCTGCAGCCGGGTTTTCACCGTATTTTCCGGAAGTTCCAGCAGCTCGGCGATTTCCCGGATCTTCAGGCCCTGTACATAACGCAGCACCAGGATCAGCCTGTATTTCTCATCCAGTCTGCGGATCAATTCCTGGAATTCCACATATTCCAGAGACGCGTCCCGCACCGGAACATCCGGAAACTCCTCCAGCAGACAATTCCGGCTGTTCTGCCGGATTATTTTTCTGCATTCATTTATGAGGATTCGGGTCATCCAGGTTTTAAAATAACGGGGCTGACGCAGTTCCGCTATTTTTTCAAAGCAGATCAGAATGGTTTCCTGTATGGCGTCGGCAGCGTCCTCATTGTTGCCCAGGATACTTCTGGCGATCTTGTACATAGCCCCGGAATACTGTTCCATCAGCGCAAGAAAGGCCTCCCCGTCCCCGTCTCTGGCTCGTTTTACTAATTGTCTCATTGTGATTTCCCCTCTTGTGTACTGCCATGGCATTGATACTTTCATAGATTAGATGCCCGGAAACGCGGAAAAGTTTCATTTTTTATTTTTCCCCAAAAGAAAAAGGACTCCCCCGCCGCCATGCATGGTATGGAGTCCTTTCTCTCTGCAGTTTTTACGCTTCTTTTGTCTCAAAGCCGGCCAGTTTCTCTTTTTTATATGCCGCGAACCTTCCCTGATCCAGGGCATCCCGGATCTCTTCCATTAAGTGGTTGTAGAAGTACAGGTTGTGGAGCACACAGAGCCGCATGCCCAGCATCTCTTTGGCCTTCAGCAGATGCCGGAGGTAGGCCCTGCTGTACCGGCGGCAGGCAGGGCAGCCGCAGCCCTCCTGAATGGGCCGGTCATCCAGCTCGTATTTGGCGTTCAGCAGGTTCAGCTTGCCGTGGTTGGTATATACATGGCCGTGGCGTCCGTTGCGGCTGGGATATACACAGTCAAAGAAATCGATGCCCCGCTCCACTCCCTCCAGAATGTTGGCCGGGGTTCCCACTCCCATGAGATAGGTGGGCTTATCCTGGGGCAGATATGGTACCACTTCCTCCAGAATATGGTACATCTCTTCGTGGCTCTCGCCGACTGCCAGACCTCCTACGGCATAGCCGTCCAGCTCCATCTCACGGATCTGTTTCGCGTGTTCGACGCGGATGTCCGCATAGATGGCCCCCTGGTTGATGCCGAAGAGCAGCTGCTGTTTATTGATGGTATCCTCCCTCTGGTTTAGCTCCCGCATCTTCGTCTGGCACCGGGCCAGCCACCGGGTGGTCCGGTCCACAGAAGCTCGGACATAGGAGCGCTCCGCCACGCTGGATGGGCACTCGTCAAAAGCCATGGCGATGGTGGAGGCCAGGTTGGACTGGATCTGCATGCTCTCCTCCGGTCCCATAAAGATCTTCCTGCCGTCCACATGGGAGCGGAAGTACACCCCTTCCTCTTTGATCTTCCGCAGGGTGGCCAGGGAAAACACCTGGAAGCCTCCGGAATCCGTAAGGATGGGTTTGTTCCAGGACATAAACTTATGCAGTCCTCCCAGCTTCTTTACCACCTCATCGCCCGGCCGCACATGAAGGTGGTAGGTGTTGGACAGTTCCACCTGGGTGCCGATGCCCTCCAGATCCTCCGTGGACACAGCGCCCTTAATGGCCGCCACAGTGCCCACGTTCATAAACACCGGGGTCTGGATCACTCCGTGAACCGTATGGAATTCCGCCCGCTTAGCTCTTCCCTCGGTAGTCAAAATTCTGTATTCACTCATACTGCTGCTTCTCCTCTGTTTTTTCAATGCCTCCAGTATAGCCGTTTCCGCCGCAAAAATCAATCTCCGGTCCGGGAGCCTCTTCGGATATTTGATACAGCCCCAGGTTATATTCTTTTAAGATTTGAGGGGATTTTTACTAATTGTATTTGCCCGAATCTTGTCGTATAATCATAAGAAGCGAAAGTGAGGAGAATTTTACATGAGTGAAAAACGATATACCCTGGGAATCGATACCGGTTCCACCACGGTAAAAGTCGCGATTTTAAACGCAGAGAACGCTCTGCTTTTTTCTGATTACAGGCGTCACTATGCCAACATCCAGGAGACTTTGGCAGATCTTCTGACCGAGGCCTGTGAAAAGCTGGGGGAACTCTCCGTCAGCCCGGTAATCACCGGTTCCGGCGGCCTGACCCTGGCCAACCATCTGGAAGTCCCCTTTGTCCAGGAGGTCATCGCCGTTTCCACGGCACTGCAGCACTACGCCCCCCAGACGGACGTAGCCATTGAACTGGGCGGCGAGGACGCCAAGATCATCTACTTTGAGGGGGGCAACATCGAGCAGCGCATGAACGGCATCTGCGCCGGGGGCACCGGCTCCTTTATCGACCAGATGGCCTCTCTGCTGCAGACCGACGCCACCGGCCTCAACGAGTACGCCAAAAACTACAAGGCCATTTACCCCATCGCCGCCCGCTGCGGCGTGTTTGCCAAGACGGATATCCAGCCCCTGATCAACGACGGGGCTACCAAGGAGGATCTGGCGGTGTCTATCTTCCAGGCAGTGGTAAACCAGACCATCTCCGGCCTGGCCTGCGGCAAGCCCATCCGGGGCCATATCGCCTTTCTGGGCGGGCCTCTGCATTTCCTTTCGGAGCTGCGCCAGGCTTTTATCCGCACTCTGAAGCTGGACGAGGAGCACAGCATCATGCCGGACAACTCCCATCTGTTCGCGGCCATCGGCTCCGCCATGAACGCCTCTTTGGAGAACAGCGTATCCCTGAAAGCCCTGGCGGAAAAACTCCGCTCCGGTGTAGCCATTGATTTCGAGGTAGCCCGCATGGAGCCCCTCTTCGCCTCCCAGGAGGAATACGACGCCTTCCTGGAGCGCCAGAGCGTCAACAACGTGGCCACCGCGGATTTCTCCACTTACGAGGGCAACTGCTATCTGGGCATCGACGCCGGTTCCACCACCACCAAAGCGGCCGTGGTGGGCGAGGACGGCTCCCTGCTGTATTCTTTCTACAGCAACAACCAGGGCAACCCCCTGGCCACTTCCATCCGGGCCATCCAGGAGATCTACGAGCAGATGCCGGATTCCGCCCACATCGCCTACTCCTGCTCCACCGGTTACGGGGAAGCTCTCATCAAAGCCGCTCTGATGCTGGATGAAGGCGAAGTGGAAACCATCGCCCACTACACCGCCGCCGCTTTCTTTGACCCGGAGGTGGACTGTATCCTGGACATCGGCGGTCAGGATATGAAATGCATCAAGATCAAGGATCACGCCGTGGACAGCGTCCTCCTGAACGAGGCCTGCTCCTCCGGCTGCGGTTCTTTTATTGAAAACTTTGCCCAGTCCCTGAACTACAGCGTCCAGGACTTCGCCCGGGAGGCTCTGTTCGCGGAGCATCCCATTGACCTGGGCACCCGCTGCACCGTGTTCATGAACTCTAAGGTAAAGCAGGCCCAGAAGGAAGGGGCCACGGTGGCGGACATCTCCGCGGGACTGGCCTACTCCGTCATCAAAAACGCCCTGTACAAGGTGATCAAGGTTTCCGACGCCAAAGAACTGGGAAATCACATCGTGGTCCAGGGAGGTACCTTCTACAATGACGCGGTGCTCCGCAGCTTTGAGCGCATCGCCGACTGCCAGGCTATCCGGCCGGATATCGCCGGCATCATGGGGGCTTTCGGCGCGGCTCTGATCGCCAGGGAGCGCTACGAGGGCAAAGAGACCTCCATGCTGCCCATTGAGAAGATCAACACCCTGCAGTACTCTACCAAGATGGCCAACTGCAAGGGCTGTACCAACAACTGCCGCCTGACCATCAACCGTTTTTCCGGCGGCCGCCAGTACATCAGCGGCAACCGCTGCGAACGGGGCATCGGCAAGGAGAAGAATGCCAACCACATTCCCAACCTCTTTGAATATAAGATGAAGAAACTCTTCGGCTACACCCCTCTCACAGAGGACGAGGCTCCCAGGGGCAAAGTGGGCATCCCCAGAGTTCTGAACATGTACGAGAACTATCCCCTGTGGTTTACCTTCTTCACCAAACTGGGATATCAGGTAGTGCTCTCCCCGGTTTCCACCAGGAAGATCTACGAGCTTGGCATTGAATCCATCCCCAGCGAGTCCGAGTGCTATCCTGCCAAGCTGGCCCACGGCCACATCAGCTGGCTGCTGAAGCAGGGAGTGAAGTTTATCTTCTACCCCTGCATCCCCTACGAGAGGAACGAGGATCCCGGGGCCGTCAACCACTACAACTGCCCCATCGTCACCTCATACGCGGAGAATATCAAGAACAACGTGGATGAGCTGAACAATCCGGAGATCCGCTTTATGAATCCCTTCCTGGCTCTCACCAGCGAAAAGATCCTGGCGGATGAGCTGGTAAAGGTCTTCCCCCAGATCCCCGAGGAGGAGATCCGGGAAGCCTGCCATTCCGGCTGGGAAGAGATGGCCGCCATGCGCAGAGATATAGAAGCCAAGGGCGAGGAGACTCTGAAATGGATGGAGGAGACCGGGCATCGGGGCATTGTCCTGGCCGGCCGTCCCTACCATATCGACCCGGAGATCCACCACGGCATCCCGGATATGATCAATTCCTACGATATTGCCGTGCTCACCGAGGACTCCGTGTCCCACCTGGCTCCTCTGGAGCGGCCTCTGCGGGTCAACGACCAGTGGATGTACCACACCCGTCTGTACGCCGCCGCCAACTATGTAAAAACCAGGGAGGATCTGGATCTGATCCAGCTGAACTCCTTCGGCTGCGGTCTGGACGCTGTCACCACAGACCAGGTATACGAGATCCTCACCGGCAGCGGCAAGATCTACACCTGCCTGAAAATCGATGAGGTCAACAACCTGGGCGCCGCCCGGATCCGGGTGCGCTCCCTGCTGGCAGCCCTGCGGGCAAGAGAGAAAAATCCCGAGAAGCGGGAGCTGCATCCCTCTTCCATAGAAAAAGCGGTATTTACCGAGAAAATGAGAAAGGATTACACCATTCTCTGTCCCCAGATGTCCCCCATCCACTTCAACATCCTGGAGCCGGCCTTTAACTCCGAGGGATACCATCTGGAGATCCTGGGCAACGACAACAAGGACGCTGTGGACGTAGGACTGAAGTACGTCAACAACGATGCCTGCTATCCCTCCCTGATGGTGGTGGGACAGATTATGCAGGCCCTTCTGTCCGGAAAGTATGACACCCACAAGACCGCGGTCATCATGACCCAGACCGGCGGCGGCTGCCGGGCCTCCAACTATATCGGCTTTATCCGCCGGGCCCTGAAGAAAGTGGGCATGGAGTACGTTCCCGTAATCTCACTGAATCTCAGCGGCCTGGAGAGCAACCCCGGCTTTAAGATTACTCCCAAGCTGGCTCTGCGGGTGGTGTTCGGAGCGGTCTTCGGAGATATTCTCATGAAGTGCCTGTACCGGATGCGCCCCTACGAAAAGGTAAAAGGCTCCGCCAACCGCTTACATAAAAAATGGGAGAAGATCTGCATTGACTTTGTCAGCGGACCGAAGATTTCCTTTAAGAAATACAAACAGATCTGCCGCACCATGATCCGGGATTTTGACCGGCTTCCCATCACCGATGAGAAGAAGCCCCGGGTGGGCATTGTGGGGGAGATCCTGGTAAAATTCCTGCCGGCGGCCAACAACCACCTGGCGGAACTGCTGGAACGGGAAGGGGCCGAGGCCGTATGTCCGGACCTGATTGATTTCTTTATGTACAGCTTCTACAACGCCAACTTCAAGGCGGAGCACCTGGGCACCAAGAAATCCACCGCCGCCCTCTGCAACCTGGGGATCAAGGCCATTAACTGGCTGCGGAGCGCCGCCTCCAAAGAGTTCGCGAAGAGCGTTCACTTTACCCCGCCGGCGGATATCCGGGATCTGGCTAAATACGCCTCCCCCATTGTTTCCGTAGGCAACCAGACCGGCGAGGGCTGGTTCCTCACCGGCGAGATGATGGAGCTGATCCACGGCGGTGTGATGAACATCGTGTGCATCCAGCCCTTCGCCTGCCTGCCCAACCACATCGTGGGCAAGGGCGTTATCAAGGCCATCCGCAAGGAATACCCCAAGGCCAACATCGTGGCTGTGGACTATGACCCCGGCGCTTCCGAGGTCAACCAGCTGAACCGGATCAAGCTCATGCTCTCCACAGCGGTAAAGAACCTGCATGGAAGCGGAAGATAACTTCCTCCTTCACTAAAAAGCTGACCGTAAGAGCGGCGGAAAAGCTGCTCTTGCGGTCAAATTTTTTTGTTCAAAAAACCGATGGCTTCCCCTGCCTTTCGCGGGTTCCGCCATCGGTTTTAAAATCCTTTTATTTCACGATTCTTTTCTTTTTCAGAAGGATTACCATGCCGCCACAGGCTGCTGCCAGAACTGCCGCGTAAACTGCGGCCATGGACTCGTCTCCTGTCTGCGCGGATGAGCCTCCGCCCTGTCCCGGAGTTCCGGAAGGCTTCCCGGTCACAGAAGGCTTCTGATCATCCCCGGGAATCTGGGTGGGTTCGCCGGAAGGCTCCTGAGTGGGTTCGCCCGTGGGTTCCTGAGTCGGTTCCCCGGTGGGTTCTTCCGTAGGCTCAGGCGTTATAGTGGGTTCTTCCGTAGGCTCAGGCGTTGTGGTGGGCTCCTCCGTGGGCTCAGGCGTTGTGGTGGGCTCCTCTGTGGGCTCAGGCGTTGTGGTGGGCTCCTCCGTAGGCTCAGCCTTCACGGTAACGGTCACCATCGCCGTCATGCCGCCATAGGATACTTCCACTGTCTGCTCTCCTATCTTGTCCGGATCATATCCGCTGATCTCGCAGTCTTTTCCCTCTACCTTGCTGGTGCTTCCATCACTGTAGGAAGCCAGGATCACCAGTCCCTCCGGATCAAAGGCTTCTCCCTTGCTGTACTCGGTCTTATCCGGTCCGGACAGAACCTCGATCTTCGTAAGGACCACAGGATCCTCTGTCTTTTCCGTGATCTGTACCTGAGCGGTCACCTGAATGGCCCGGGAGCTGTAAAGCTCTCTGTCCGGGGCGTCGTAGGCTGTGGAGCCGTCCTTTCCGACCCAGGCGTCCTTGTTGGAGCTCAAAGACTGCACGATGCCGGTCACCTGATAGGTTCCCTCTTCGTTGAGATCCACCGCGGAAAGATCCCACTCGACCGGAAGCGCGGAGGTTCCCATATCATAATACAGGTTTACTTCTGCCTGGGCCGGAAGCAATGCCTGCAGATCCTCCGCTGTGCTTCCTGCCTGGACTGTCACACTGCCCAGATCTTCCTTTACCGCGGACTCAGCGTCAGCGGCCCGGAGGGCGTCGTACTGAGCCTTGGTCAGGGAGATCACTCCGCCGTGTTTGGTGTAAGAAGTCAGATAATAATCTGAACTATCCAGATAATCCCAGCCCTGATCCAGATCCGTGGAAATCATGGGCTGATATCCCGGCGTAGGCAGATCATCTACAAAGAGATACCAGCGGTTCTCCTGGCTGTGATCTGTAAAGGTAGCCGGGCCCTCTACTGAACCGTAGCGGCTCTCGCCGATATGGCTCTGGACTCTGGTCCATTCGGTGGTTTCATAGTTCCACCAGTCTTTTGCATCGGTGGATTCCATGATGATCTGTTCCGAGTTGCTCTTTGTAATATGGTAGGTTTTTCCGTTGGCCTGAAGGATATTGGTGTCGATCCATCCCTCGCTTCCGCCGTCCAGGAACAGGCCGCCGTACTCCCAGGTGTCCTGGGTAAAGTCTGTGGTCACGCCGTACATAATGTCAGAGCCGCCGCCCACGACTGAAGTATGCTCCGGATCGGAATATACATTGGAAGACCAGTATACGATAAAGGCTCCTTTTCCCTCTCCGTAGTAGTCCGGCACCCAGGTAGCTTCCGGTGCCCACATCATGCCGAGATAAGCCTCCGTCTCGCCGTCGGCATTTAAAGCCACATCAAACTGGCGCACATCTGACCAGTGGATCAGGTCTTTGGATTCCCAGACATTCATCATGGTACTTCCATGGCTTCCCCAGTATCCCCACTGGAGATTGTCTCCGCCGAAGACACGCAGATCCGTAGCGATAATATAGTAGGTTTCTGTTTCAGGATTGTAGGTCAGGTACGGGTCTCTGGCTCCGGTGGTTCTCAGGTTGGAAGCCAGGATCGGCTCCCGGTCGTTCAGGGGATCCCACTGTTCCGGATTATCGCCTCTGGAAATATCCAGATACATTTTCTCCGCATAGCCGTTGGAATCCTCTACGAAATGCACCATCAGATATCCGTAGGGATCATCCGGCCCTACCTGCGCTTTTACAGTCACAGGAACTTCTACTTCAGCAGTCAGGGTTCCCAGGGAGATCACCGCGGTCAGAGTGCCGGTGAGATTCTCCTCTCCTACTTCCGGAGCCTGTACATCCGCTGTCAGTCCGTCCTCGCCGATGACGATCGCGTCCATTTCCGATTTCCAGGTAACTGTTCCGCCGTAGTCCGGCAGAACGCTCTGGCCGTTTTCAAGGGTTACATCCTTGATTTCCGCCTTGATGGCTTCCAGTTCCTGATTCAGGAAAAATTCCGGAACGTTTTCCTGGATTGTTTTCACGTCCAGAGCCTTGTTCCAGATTTTCAGGTTATCCATGGAAGCCTGGGTATATTCTCCGGATGCCCAGTTGGCTTTTCCGATCTGAAGGATACTGTTTCCTCCCAGAATATCCAGCAGAGAATAATCGCTGTCTACTCTGGCCCTCTCTACGCCATTTACATAAATGGCGGTATCTGTTTTGCTCAGCACCACATCAATATGTACCCAGTCATTTCCAACTGCCGCGGAGGGATTGGCCGGACGGCCATTGGTATTGTTGTACCGCTCTACGGTCAGGTTTCCGCCGTTGTGCAGGAAGCCCACATAGTGCTCCGTGGTATTCAGCTGGGTGTTGCCGTTGGGCGCCGCGTAGAAGGCCCAGTTGGTAGCGGTCCGCTCGTTTTTGATGTCGTAGGAAACTGTCATTTCCTCCAGCCCGGTAAGAAGGCTGGATCCATCTGCCGCCGTCACATTCAGCCACTGAGCTGCGGTTCCATCCAGATGCAGGGCGCTTCCGCTTCCATCGTAGCTGCCTGTCAGGGTATAGCCGCCGGATGCTTTGGCGGTATCCGTCACGATATCCTGTCCGGCGCTCAGATCTTCAAAGTCGAAATCCAGCAGAAGTTTTGCTTCTGTCTCGGAGGAATCCTCCACCAGGATTTCAAATTCAGCTTTCTGCTCTCCATAGGAAACAGTTACTGTCTGTTTACCGGCCTGGGAGAAATCCATGCCGCTGAAGCTGAACTGTCTTGCGTTCTTGGAACTGCCGTTATAAGCAATCTCCTCGGTTCTTCCGTCTGAGTAGCTTACCGTCAGCACCAGTCCTGCCGGATTCAGCTCTTCCTCGCCGATTTCATAGGTAGTCTTTACAGGAGCTGTTTTTACTTCGATCTTGCTGGGGCCGTAAGCCTCCATCACCCGGTCGTATTCTTCCGCTGTCAGCTGGATCACGGTGCCGTGGCGCTTATGATTCGTATCAAAATTGAAATCGTTGTCTTCGGTTTTCACCCATTTGGCATTGGCGATATCCGTGGTATAGAAAGGCACGTATCCCACGCCGCCGTTGTTGTCGGCCAGCAGTCCGTAGGTCTCCACCTTCTGTCCGTCTACTTCCTTCCAGTCATCCTGGTTGTAAGCAAACAGTTCCGGTCCTTCCAGGCCGGGTGTGTAGCCGGTGATATCCCGGATAAAGCCCTGGGTTTCCCACACAGACTGATTGGTCAGCCACTGGCTGCTGTCGGTACATTTCTCCACCCGAATGGTGCTGTCAGCCGCGGAGGCCCGGTAATAATTCCCCTGGCTGTCTCTTAAAACCGTGGTATCGATGATATGATCGTTTCCATTGTCAACAAACATCTGAGGTTCCGAGAAGTTGCGGAAGTCTCTGGTTTTTGAATAGTAGACCTTCTGCACGCTTCCGGTCATGGATGCCCAGTACACTACAAATTCTCCTGTAGTCTCATCGTAGATAGCTTCAGGTGCCCAGGCGCAGGTAGTTCCCTCCGGCGCTACTTCCGCCAGCCAGGGCTCGGACCAGTTTACCAGATCCGTAGATTCCCAGATGCGCAGGCAGTGGCTTCCGTTATACTGAGAGGTGCCCCAGTCTACGGTGCCGTTGGCGATATCATTGCTGCCGATGCACAGATCCGTGGCAATCAGGTAGAATTTGTCACCTTCCGGAGAGCGGATCAGATAGGGATCCCTCACGCCTGCCTGGTTGCGCATATTTTCAAGATCCTCTTCCGTTCTCACAGAGTCCGCCACACTGAGCACGGCTTCCTTCTTATTCAGATCCATCCAGTTGTCCCCATCGTGGCTGGAAGCAAAGAAGATCTGCTGCTCTGAGGGACCGCCGTCATTCAGGAAATAGGCGAAAAGATAATCTGTAGTCTCCTCCATCTCATGGGCTTTCTTGACTGTCAGCTCAAATTCTTTTGTTGCTGTTTCTGAACCGTCGTTCAGGGTAGCCGTCATTGTCACCTTCGTATCCTTGTCCTGCCGGGTGACTACGCCTGCGGGCTTTCCATCCTGCTCCTGATCTGTCACCACAGTCGGATCACTGGATTTCCAGGTCACAGCCGCTGTTCTTCCGGAGCCCTCTACTTCCACCTCTGTGGGAAGGTAGATATTTCCTCTCACATCGTCAGGATTTACCAGTTCCAGACGGTTCTTAGCCTCTGTCAGGAAATCCTGGCTGTCCATGAGTTTCTCCACTGTCACCTGGAATTCCTTCATTTCGCTTTGTCCCGCCATCTCAATGGAAGCAGTAAATGTTACCACCTGGTCTTCCTTCTCCGGTCTGGTAACTTTTACAGTATATCCGTCTTCACAGATCACCGCGGCAGCGCCTTCACCGGATACACTCCAGGTAATCTTGGAGTAATTCGAGCCGTAAGAAGGCAGGATAAAGTTTTCTGTCACTGTCTCCGGAAGAGTCAGAGCTTCTTTGTCGGCCTGGACAGCGGCGGCTGCAGCCTCATCGCTTACCAGATCCTCGTCTGTCAGCGCTCCGTCATAGATCTTGAAATTGTCGATCCATCCTTTATATCCCTCGCCGTTTACCCAGTTCGCTCTTCCGATATAAAAGATACCGGAATCTCCAAGGATATCTGTCAGCGCGTACTCACTGGCCACTACACTTCTCTTTACACCGTCTACATAGAGGGAAGTTTCCTCCTGGGTAAATACGATATCGATGTGAGCCCAGCCGCTTCCCACATTCTCTTCCACGGATGCCGGCCGGCCGTTGGTATTGTTGTAGCGCTCTACCTTAATGTTTCCGTTATTGTGGAATGCACCGATGTAATGTTCCTGGGCATTAACCTGGGCATTCTCGTTGGGAGCCGCGTAAAAGGCCCAGCTGGTGCCGGTCTGATCCGGCTTTTCGTCGTAGGAAATAGTAATTTCCTCTTTGCCTGCCAGCAGGCTTTTGCCCGCTTCGTCCATCACGGACAGATAGTTGGACGCATTGCCGTTCAGATAAAGGGCTTTCCCGCTCTGGGCGTCTTTGCTGTCCCGCAGTTCATAGGTGCCGTTGATCTTGGCCACCGCGCTTCCCCCGGCAAATCCTGTCTCCGCGTCATCGAAGGTAAAATCTGCCAGCAGATCCGGCTCTTCCTCACCCGGCTGGGCCGAGGCGATGGTGGGGACATAAGCCCCCACCATAGAAACAGCCAGAACAGCCGCCAAGGCTCTGTGTTTCAGTTTCCTTGTTCTGTTCATTGATTCTCTTTCATCCTCCTCTTTTTATTAATTACAACTCCGGTATATCCGAGAGCTGAAAGGATCAGCGCCACCGGCACCGCCAGATTGGTGCTGTCCCCCGTCTGGGCTGAATCAGAAGGTTTCTGGGTGCTTCCGGGTGTTCCGGAAACATCCGGTTTCTCCGTAGGAGCCGCTGTGGGCTTCTCTGTGGGTGTCCCGGTAGGTTCCTCCGTAGGCTCCGGTGTCGGCTCACCGGTGGGTTCCTCCGTGGGCTCCGGCGTCGGCTCACCGGTGGGCTCCTCTGTGGGCTCCGGTGTCGGCTCCTCTGTGGGCTCCGGTGTCGGCTCCTCTGTGGGCTCCGGCGTGGGCTCCTCTGTAGGCTCCGGTGTCGGCTCTTCTTTTCCATCGTCAATGGTGACGACCGCTGTAATGGTCCTGTTTTCTTCCGCCAGCTCTTCCTCCGCTGTCATATTAAAGATCAGCGTTCCGTCCGCGGCAACATGAATACTCTTCACCGCGGTATGCCGGCAGGGATCAAACAGGCCGCCCGCTCCGGACTGTCCCGAATGGGGATCCGGATAAGGTCTCGCGTGGTAGACCAGAGCCAGATTGCCGTACTCATCTACCACCACTGAATTATGTCCGCCGCCCACATGGGCTCCTCCGCCGATGGCTCCCTCATACGTATCATAGGAACTCAGCAGAGGATAGGGGATGTTGGTCCAGCTGGCGGGATCCATCAGATCACTGCCCTTGTCTGCCATCATCAGTCCCAGGGTGTAGTATTTATCCACAGTAGCCGCGGAATAACTGATATACACCTTGTCCCCGTACTCAAACAGGTAGGGGCCTTCTACCACCAGCTGATCTGTGCCCTCGGGATTAGAAGCGGAAATGCTTCCTTCGTAGATCCCGTATTCCCAGGGCCACTCGCCGGATTTGATCACCACACGCTCGCCGGTGGGCTGGGGAACTACCCCTTCTCCCCCCTGAGCCTTCACAATGGAGATCTGGGCGTTCTGGGGCATGATATAGTAGCCCTGTCCGTTGTCGTCCTCAAAGTAAGAAACATCAAAGGAAGGTGAATTCTGCAGGATAATGGGCTCGCCCCACTGATCCGCTTCCAGCATACCGCCGGCCTGCATCTGGGCATCCGTTCCTTCATAAGGTATCAGGATGGAATAAGAGCACCAGTTCGCGTTGTTCCAGTTGGTATTGGGCTGTATGCCGGCGCTGCCGAAATCATGGGCTCCTACCAGGCAGTACCAGGTGCCGTTGATCTTGTGGAACTCCGGCGCCCAGAAGAAGCCTCCCCATCTGTCTCCCACCTTGGATTCCAGAATATAGTGTTCTTCAGCGGTCTTCAGGCCCTCGATGGTTTCTGCTCTGCGGATATCCAGCTTCCGGTAGGACTGGGAGCAGTTGGGAGCAGTCATGCCTTCCTCATAGTAAGAACCGGTGGAATAGTAATATCCGTCGTCTTCATTATAGAAGATATGGGGATCGGCCCGCTCTTCAATAAAGGGATAGGCGTAGGCATCCTGCTGAACCTTTCCGGTGATTTCATAGACGCCCTCTTCTCCGCTCTCCAGCTGCTTCAGATCATCTTCCTCCCAGATCACTCCCAGATTCTTTGTGCTGCCGTCACTGTAAGAAGCAGTGACCGTCTCCGGCAGAGTGATCTCTTCGCCGGGCTTGGCGGTGATTTCTACCGAGCTGATTCCTGTATTCTTCACGGTTCCATACTTCTGGGTCAGCGCCGCGTACTCGGAAGCGCTGGCTTCAAAGACAGAGGCTTCCTCCGCCGCCGCGGCCTCCGGGATTTCTCCCGTTACCGGAGCTTTGGCGTAAGCGCACTCCTGGGTTTCCAGGATCACCGACCCGCTGTCCAGGCTGTCCGTCAAACTTACATAGGAAGTTCCGGTTTCATCCTGCCAGAAGATCTTGTAAGCTTCCGCCATCTCATCGTAGACCACGGAAGGATTCTGAACCTGGGTTCCCGTCTCTGCCAGGGTCAGGAACCGCTCTCCGGTAAAGAGCATCCGCTCATCTGTATCCCATACATAGATGCCGTTCCGGTGATTGTTGCCGGAAGCGGCCGCTCCCAGACTTCCGTCTGCCTTGCGGAACAGTACCGGGGAGCCCATCTGGTTGTCGGGGCTGGAATTCTGATCCCCGCTCCATTTTACATATACAACCGCTTTGCCCTTATTTAATTCTGTATAAGCCTCTTCCTCGTCGGTCTTTGCCGCCAGAAACAGGGCGTCGGAGCGGCGGCTGTCCGCGGCGGCCAGCAGGTCGCCGGTGTTCTCATAGAGGTTTCCGCCCTGGATTACGTAGGTCAGGATCTGTCCCCCTTTAGCCAGGATGGTCACGTCCCGCTGGATTTTGCTACCGCCGATTTCAGCGGTCAGGGTCACTTCCGTATCCTTATCCGGCCGGGTGACTGTGCCGTCTTCCGCCACAAGTCCTTCCTCGCTGCAGCTCCAGGCGACGGCCTGACCGTCCGCTTCCTGCTGCAGATCCTCTGACACATATCTGGGAATCAGCAGCTGGCTCCGGTAAATGCCGGCCTGGGCTTCCTCCTGTGAGGGAACCGCCACTGTGTATTCGCAGGTCTCGGAATAGGAGCCGCAGGTGATTTCAGCTGTCAGCTTCACTTCCTGTCTTTCCTCTCCAAAGACCACGGTTCCGTCCGTCTTCACTGCGTTCTCATTGCTGGAAGTCCAGGTCACCTGACAGGTATCCGTACTCTGAATCAGATTCAGATCGCCGTAAACTGTTTTGCCGTCCGGAATGGAAATACCGCTCTTCAGCTCCTTGACGTTCTGGATTTCCAGGGCTTTGCGGTACAGCTGTCCCGCCTGGGCCTCATCCATGCATTTTCCGTAAATTCTTACATCCCGGAAGGAACCGGCGAAAGTATCGTCCGCGTAATCGGAAGCTCCGATGTATCCCGCCAGGTCCTCTCCGAAATCGGAAACCGTCAGGTTGAGGATCTCATCGCTGCCCACCAGTTTTCCGTTCAGATAACCGGTCAGGGTGTCTTCGCTGATGGTAATGGTGTAATACATCCACTGATTCATGCGGTCCGAGGTTACTACGCTGTTGTTCTGGGAATTGTTCACTCCCACCTCAGTAGTCCAGGGATTGGCCGTGCTGCCCGCCTCCGGATCCGTAAATACCGCTTTGTAATATCCGTCCGGGTTGGTGGGATTCAGCAGGAAGTAATATTTGGGATACCCGTTCTGCTTTTCCTGTCCGTTAATAGAAAACGCGGATGTATTGATCTGGGTATCGTTGTTTTTGATCCACATGGAGATGGTCAGCTCATTCTGTCCGTCAAACATGCCTTCCGGCAGTTCCACGTAGTTCTGATTGGATTTCGCGCCTCCCGGAAGTACCAGGGAATCCTGGCTGAAAGAGGCGTCTCCCTTCACTTCTCCGTCCCATCCGTTTCCGGAAACATCTTTAGCGTCTGTTTCCAGGGGATAGCGGGCAATGAGCCCGTCTTCATCGTCAAACTCCGCATTCCCGGTTACGGTCACCGTACCGGTTACGGTGCGGTACTCTTCTTTCAGTTCCTGGTCAATGGTCATATCCAGCACCGGGCTGCCGTCCGGGCTCCAGTGTACCCTCCGGACGGTGGCGCTGCGGGTGCCGCCGTTGGGGCGCATATGATAGACAAAAATATCTCTTCCGTCTTCATCTACGCTGAAGCAGCTGTGGCCGGGACCCAGCTCTCCGGAAACACTCTCTGAGGAGAGGATGGGGTATCCGGTTTCCTTCCAGCTGTCAGCGTCCAGAAGATCCGCGTCCTCATCCGCCGTCAGCAGGCCTACCACGTACAGATTGCCGGTGGCCGCTCCGGAAAATGTCATATAGACCTTTCCCTTGTTCTGGATCACAAAGGGGCCTTCGTCCACAGTGGTGTCCACCCGGTCCCATCCGTACTGATTCCGCAGAATGCACACGGGATCACTGGTGAGCTGATACGGATTGGCCGGATCGATGGTGGCGATCCACAGGTCGGAGGTTCCCTGGCCTCCCGTAATCTGCCGCTGGGCCCAGGACAGATAGTGGGTGTCTCCCACCTGGAAATAGGTCATGTCCAGAGTAATTCCCTGAGAATACAGCGGGGAGCCGTCCTTTCTGGTTACCGGCCGGGCCGCGTTCCAGTCATTGCGGTCGGTGGGATCTCCCCCTTCCTTCAGCTCCATCATCTGGCTCTGCACCTGATCCCAGGAACCGCCTTTGGCATAGAGGATATACAGTTTCCCGCCGATTTCATGAAGCTCCGGCGCCCAGTTCGGCGTCCGGGTATTGGACATCAGTTCATGATCCGGAGCGCTGAACAGGCCCAGGGGAGTATCCGCCTCCCGGATGCAGATCTGGGACTGATTCTGGGTCTCGCCGGTGGCAATAAAATAATACTTTCCATTATAAAGGTAAATATTGGGATCTGCCCGTCCGTCAATCACCGGATATTCCGTCAGTTTCGCCTGCCCGGTAATAGTATAAGTGCCTTCCCGGTAGAAATCCACAGTGCTGTAATCCCAGACAATGGGAATGTCATCGGTGGTTCCGTCATTGTACTGTGCGGTGATCACCGCGTCTTTGGTGTCCTCCGCAGTCAGGGTGTCCCCCGCGTCCACGGTAAAGGCATATGTTTTTTCCTCTACCCCGGTATTTTCCAGGGAACCCAGCTTCACCCGCAGATTCTCCGCTTCTTCTTTTGTGACCGGGATCACGCTGCAGGGCAGGGCGTTTTCCAGATCCGTATCCAGCTGGGAGTTTTCCCGGGCGCTGATGGAAACAGGCTGGCTGAACTCTGTGAAATCTGCCGTGACGCTCTCAAAAAGACTGCCCTGTCCGTCTTCCCAGGTGATCACATATTCCGAACCGTTATAGCTGCATCTGGGATTTACCACTTTCCCTTCCGCATGGAGATCCGGGAAGATTTCCCCGTCAAACTCCATCAGGTCCTTCGTAAAGGATACCAGGACTTTTCCGTCGTCCCTCACCGCGATAACCCCCATGCCTCCGTCCGCCGCTCGGAACAGCCAGGGCGTCACCAGGGTGCGGGTGGTTCCCGCGTTCCAGCCGTCCAGATCCGCTTTCGCGAACAGAACGCCGGTATTGTTGTGAAGGGCTTCAAAATTTTCCCCGTCTTCGCTGATAGCCAGATGCATGCTCTGTCCAAGCGCCGCCGCCACATTGGAGCGGGTATAACTCATCACGTATTCAGAGCCCTCTTCCATGACCAGAATCGTAAAAGTCTTTTCATAGGAAGAGCCGCCGTATGTAATGCGGGCTGTAACCTGGGTTTCCGTGCTGGCCTCCGGCTGGTTCAGGGTACCGTCTGCCAGAACCAGTCCTGCCGGATCCTCCCAGGCCACTGTGATCCCGCCCTCAAATTCTGTGGGCAGGCTGCCGGTCACCGCGTAGGGCACCTGTACCCGGTTCAGGATCAGTTCCTCCAGCTGAGCCCGGGCCGCCACGGTCACCTGGAATTCCTTGACCGCCGATGTGTCCCCCAGGGTAAGGGTTGCCTTCAGCACCGTGCTTCTGGCTTCCTCTGTAACAGTTACTTCCCCGGTTTCCGATACCACGGAAGGATCTTCTGTTTCCCAGGCAATGCTGGAACCATTGGCTCCTTCCCGGGGCAGGGTGAGATTTCCAATAACATTGGAAACATCTCCCAGGCTGAGGTTTTCCTTATCCTCCAGAACCGCGTTTCTCTGGCTTCCCAGTTCAAACAGATCCTGTACCTCCTCGCCGGTCAGCGCTTTGTCATAAATCCGCAGATCCCGGAAGGACCCGGCAAACAGAGGATCTTCCAGATACTGGGATGTTCCGATGTGGGCTTTCAGTCCTGTCCCGAAATCGGAAACCGTCCGGTCCATGGATACCTCTTCCAGCATCTCTCCGTCCAGATAGCCGGCCATGCTGTTTCCGTCAATGACAACGGTATACAGCTTCCACTGGTTCATGTACCCGGTAGTGGCATAAGCGCTGTCGTTGATTCCCACCTCTGTGGTCCAGGGCTGGGAAGCATTTACGCTGTTGGTAAAAACTGCCTTGTAGTTTCCCCCGGGAGCGCAGGGATTCAGCAGGAAATAATTGCTGGGCACCACGCCGGAAGCCTGGCTTCCAAAGAAAAAGGCCGCGGTATTTCCCTGGGTATTGTGATTGTTGATCCACAGAGATACGGTCACTGTATCCTGCCCGTCAAAGAGCCCGTCCGGCAGTGTCACATAGTTGCCGCTGTTTCTGTCTCCTCCCGCCAGATTCAGAAAATCTCCGGTAAAATCCACTCCGGACGCTCCGTCGGCAATGGCCGCGTCCTTCTGATTTCCGGAGACATCCCTGGTGTCTGTCTCCAGGGGATAATGGGCCAGAAGGTCCGCGTCCGGGTCAAAATCTCCCGCCGCGGAAACCTGCCTGGCTGCCCCCGCGGGAAGCAGTCCCAGGATCATTCCCGCAGTCAGCAGCCAGGCCGCTCATTTTCTTTTGCGATATCTCATATTCTCCCTCCTTCTTATAGAAAAATTTACCTGATTTTAATTTATCTTACAGGCGGGAGCTTGTCAATCATTCCCCTGTATTTTTCTGACTTTCTCTATGTTTTACAATACTTCTTTTTGTGATTTTTTCTCTCTTTCAATACATCTTTTGTATTCCCCGGATTGTTTGTTGGTTTTTTTCTTAGTTTGTTTGTTTTTTCTCTGTAAGGCCTCGGTTTTATCATAAAAAAACGCCCTCTCTACCGTCTGTCTCTTTAGACACAAAGCCCTAAAACGCGATCCATCCGTCGATTTTTTTATAGAAGTTGGATTTTTTCTTCTCAGCAAGCGGATACAAAATGAAACACCCGAAAAATACGCAGGGATTTGGAGATGCCTGATACTGCCTGAACCGGCGTGAACTCCGCGCCAAGACCTGCCGGTCAAGTCTCAAATTTTCCAATATGAAAAGGCCTCGGAAACCGTATAAATACTGATTTCCGAGGCCTCTCGCATTTTCCTGATAAAACTTAAAATGCAGGAAGCGGGACTTGAACCCGCACGATATTGCTACCACAGGCACCTGAAGCCTGCGCGTCTGCCAATTCCGCCATTCCTGCGTCTCTGCTCTCAGCGGTTTCCCGCTACAAGAATGTATATTACCACTTTTTCCTCCGCAAGTCAACTGTTTTTTTAACCGGGCATCAGCGTATCGGAGGCGCCATGCAAAAAGCGCCGCAAAATTCTGCAGCGCCTGACTTTTTCCATGCAGGAAGCGGGACTTGAACCCGCACGATATTGCTACCACAGGCACCTGAAGC
>ERZ1090863.15-NODE-15-length-131652-cov-11.866038_pt1 | contig 131652 bp, 150 predicted proteins | sample MGYA00478480_ERZ1090863 | MGnify/ENA primary metagenome ERZ1090863 (study PRJEB33644, sample SAMEA5815746) | chicken gut metagenome | biome: Chicken; feature: Gastrointestinal Tract; material: Caecum | place: Ireland | collected 2019-01-01 | study: A study of...
TTCAGGGTTGTACATCTATCTAAGCGATTTCTCCGTGTGGCGGCGCCTAGCGCCCACTCCTTAAAAAGAAGATGTTTATCCAGCTCGCAGCGATTGCGGTATCTCGCGTCGCGTAAATTATTGAGAGTAAATATACCTCTTTCTCTATCAAACTACTGGCCAGAGGCAGTCTGGACCAAAGAAATTGCGCGCGGCGTACTAAAGGTTAGAAAAGAGTGCTATATTCCCCAGCGTACATGAAAATCCCTGTCCCTTCCCTCTGCAACGAATCGTTATACTAGTATGAGGTACAATATTGTACCGAAGAATAAAAATTCTTAGAATTCCCTCTTGACAGATATTGTAATGTATGCTATATTAGAACCTAGAGAGATTGGTTGACAGGTTGATTTCTGAGTGAGGGATCCGGAATCTAAAAATTTTTGTAAGAAATTTTGAAAAACCTATTGACAAATCTGTAGTTTCGTCTTATAATATAGATGAACTAAGAAAAAGTTGAATATGTAAGTAGATTTAAGTTCCTCGTACCGCTTAGATCTATTTCTTGTAAGGGCATCTATTCTTCGAAAGAAGAGCCTGAGGTGTATTCTTTATGAATACGGTACGAGGCCTTGGGCAGCCGAGATGCTTTAGGTGCTCTTACAAGAGATAGATCTAAAGCGGTACGGGGAACTTTTTTCATATATGGGAGGTGTATTTCATTGGCAGAATCATATCCAATGAACAGATTAGATACTATAGTAAATGGATTACAGGAGATGATTCCTATTGCCGAAGAAAGATCTCCAATGATGCGTGATGGGAAGAAAGTAGAAGTGGTCCAAAAGTTAGACCAGGCCCGGAGGTGTATTGATAAATTGGATGGTATGATTGACTTGAAAGACGAGAATTTAAGACCGGAGCAACCATGGGAACGTTCAATAAAGGATATGGAAGCCCGATTAGGTGAAAAATTTGGGGCAGATATTAGCAGACTGTCTCAGGAAATCGAACTACTTAAGCAATCTAGAAATGAGCAGCAGTTTGCTTCCGCTATGGTTGCTGGTAACCAAGCCCGGGTCGAAGCTAAAGTTGATAAACTTATCCGTATGCAGGGCTATGACCCTGCTAATTTTATAAATGGGCCAGAGATTATGAATAATATTACTGGTAATCCCCATGATTCCCCACCTCCAAAAAGAAAGAGAGGGAGACCAAAGAAGGGCGAAGAGGTACATAAGAAACCAGATATCACCCCGGAATATATAGCAAACGTGGTAACTGAGGTGTTGCAACAAAAAGGTCTATTCCCTACGTATCCTCCCCAGATGTCTTACATGTATCCACAAATGCAGATGTTCTATCCTCCTCAGCAAGGGTATATGCCCCAGCCAATGTATAATCCGTATACTGGTGCTCCTATACAACATCCTGCCCAGTTTAACCAGCAATTCTATCCATATCCCCAGGCCCAGCCAGTCCCACAGGAACCTATCAAGCCAAATACTACGTGTAGCGGTGTTACTCCTAAAAATCCCAATAAAGATGAGTTAGACCGATATGATTTGAATGTAGATTACTACGCACCTCCGGAAGAACTGCTACAAGAAAAAGCCCCCAAAAAGACAAAGAAGAGAAATGATAAACCCTCTATGCCTCAAAAGGAAGATATTATCATTCCAGAACCAATCGCTCCTATTGTACCGCAACCAATTCAAAATAATGAACTAGAATCTAAACAAGTGGATAACTCTAAAGATGAAGACCATAAGGATAAACCACAGGGCGGTACCCCAATTAGTAAGGAAGAACCTACCATTCCGGAAGAACCACAGGTTGATGAAACCGTAGATCTTTTTAGAGGAGATGCTACCGTAGAGGCGTATATTGATAACCCTATTGATCGCACAGAAGTTCGGGTAGATTCCTACGATCAATTTTATAGCGTAGCAAAATATGACTTACTGGGTGCAGCTTATACTTTAATTGAAAGTAATGGGGATGAACAATGCCTCAAACATGTTAGAAATATGATGAATGCGTACCACCAAGTTTCTAAACAAGTAGAGGTGTGGCATAAGTTTAGTTCTAAGGATAAGAAGCAAATTCTTAAAGCTTATTCTGTAACTCTCAAGAAGTTTTCTTCTATGAAGTTTGATGACAAGTATCCAGGATTTGAAGAAGTATTCAAACTTATCAATTATTGGTTCCAAAGGAGATTCCCGATTGGCACTAAGAATAATTTCCGATACAACCCAAGCTGCATTCCAGGTTGGGTTGAAGATATTATCATGGTGATGGGTAACTATGTAAATACCATGTGGTGGAAGGATAAGGTTGAAGAATTTAAAAGATGGTGTGATGGTTGTCAGGATAAAAGATGCCACTATGCTCTACCTCCAACTTTAATGGATGAAGTTCGTATGCAGAAGATAAAGGCTAACAGAAACCTGATAGTTTGGGATATTATGAATGAAGTTGGATTCTTTAAATATCTTAACTCCATGCTACCAGATAATGTAACTACTTCTTACTATGATGTAGTCAGTTGGGTATGGCCGCAATACGCTTTGAGATATAGATTAGATTGTCAAAATCCTAAACATGAACATTTTGATGTGGATGACTGTTCCGATCCAAATCTTCTTGCTATGATGTACGCAAAAATTGGAAGATATACTCCTGGATATAGCTTTACTGAATCTAATCTATCGAACTTTGGTTGGGTGCCCAGGGAGACCCCTAAAGCACAAAATGGAATCAGCAAATTTCTATCTCCATTTACTTCTGCTGCGTTTAAAGTGTATGGTATGAAAGCAAGAATCGTTACTAAAAAATATAGAGGCATTCAAAATGCCGTACAGGTTTGCTATGCCTAATAATTTTGGAAGGTGAGGTTTTTGATAAAGTTTCTAGAACTAGCAGATCATTATCAAAAAAAGTGTAAACCCCCAGCCATTGCTACTAGGATATCTACTGCTATATCCACTATGGTATATGAATATAGATTTCAAGTGTCTACCAGAAAGGGTAGAATCCATTTCTGCGATGTAGTTAATCGGGTGGTATATAGTTATTTAAATGATCCTATTTATCAATATGTTGACGGTCAACTTCCAAACATAAGCGATGACGTAGATATTGAATCCGAGTTGGGGGATTTATATCTTACATTAGATCAAGTAGACTTTAGTAATGTTGATGATTTTAATGAGGATGTTGAAGTAGGGGAGCCTGTTGTAACTCGTAGTTCCAAAGTAATCAACGAGTCATTGGTGCAAAGCCCCTCTTTGGAATCTAAAACAGATGAGCATATTGATCTAAATAACGTAAGTGTAGTAGACCTAATGTTGGAATCGCAGCAAAAGCATAGAGACGAAGAATTCCATATTCCTCCAGGATATGAACTTTTTTATGCCGATACCACTAGTGATGGATACCAGGTGTCCCAGGACAGGTCAGATATAAGCCTGCTTACTTCTACTATGCCTGCTATCGACTGTACCCAAATATATCTTAAATCTCTGGACCTTGCTGGTAGGCCTATCAGTGTGTACCCCACTCTTCCTACTGTCCCTACTAATCAATGTGAGGTATCTGCTACTACAAATATTGATACCATGATCGATATGGACTTCTTAAAAATGTTTCCAGACGAAGTTATTAGAGCCCGTCACCCTATGATGTATGGTACATTTACAGATGTGGTCAATGTACATGGTGACCCAATGGAAATTGAAGTAGATGAGGTCTTGGGTTATATTCCAGTTATCAATGGGTATACCAGAAAGCAGATTATTGATAACATTATAAAGTATCCACAGTTTACATACTGGTATAGGCAGGAAGGTAGAGACCGTACTCCATTTACCAAGTATATGGAAATAGATGGAGAACTTGTCCCTCGTATGAAATGGTTACGAGAGAGTAAAGATCCAGATCTGAATAATGTACCTGGTAACGAATACTTCATCAAAGATTACATGTATCGTAAGTATATATTGGACGAGGAGTACGGTGGGATTAAGCATAAGTATCCACCTTTTGGTACTTATGGCCCATTCATGAGTCTATTTATGCCTAAAGAGTTATACCAAAAATTTGGATATAAGGACGCAGCTAGCATTGGTAGACAGTGTGTTCAGAATAGAATTGACTTCTTCCGTTCCAGAAATCCTTTATTCTTAATGAAAAAGAAGATGGACGCTGGACAGATTGAACATTTTCTTAAAGATGAAAAACGTATGTGCCCATTCTCGTCCCAATGCGAAAGAGCATTCTGCGATTATAGCTGTGGTAAGAATGTCTTATTTGACGTAATGATGAAGAAGTCAGAAATCAAACCCCAGGACGTAGGAGCTATAAGCGTAAAGCTTCGTGATAAGGTCAAGCAAGACCTAGCAAAATTCAAGGGATGTACTATCTATATTACCGCCAATCGTGGGAATAAAATGCTTGGAGATATTTATGCCTGGTTAGCAGCCTGTAAGTTATGCCCCTATTATGGTTCAGATGTAACTGTATATCATTTGAAATACTCTAAGTATCTCGAACAGTTAAGGCAGAGTTGGGCTACTAAGTACGAGCCAGAAGAGCTGATAGAAGCAAGATGTTTCATCAATACCGCAAGAGTGCTAGTAGTTAGTTCTCTTGAGTACGTACAATATAAGGACTTTGAATCCCAAACCCTCTTCTCGTTATTAGGAGAAAGGTCTTACAATAGAGATTTTACCACTATAGTAATTGGACCTGAGATCAATACTTGGTTAGGCCCGCATATTACTCGTAGTCAATTTGCTAATAGGTTGGGTATTATGCTTGAAGATGCCGTTAAAGAATATGCTGGTAAGTAAGTTAGGAAGTGATTAACAATGATACAGAGTATCGAACTGCAGGTCATCTCAAAGATTCTAACTAGTGAAGATGATTATGTAGTAGAAGAACTTTTAAAGTTTGATGCTTCCTACTATAGTATATTCAAACCTCAAATTGAGTTCATTATCAACCATAGGGAAAAATATGGTAAAGTTCCAGATAGATTTACCTTCCAGGTAGAATTTCCAGACGTTGATCTTGTTTCAGTTGATGAACCTCTTGAATACCTTACTCAGGAAATGCGCCTCAATAAAAAGGCCATCATTCTTCGTGAAACTTTTAGTAAGATCAAAGACCTTGGGCTTGATGATGTATCCGAGGCTTGGAAATATATCGGTATGCGCTGGGAAGAATCCGAAGCCCTCAATGAAACCGATCCAATGAATATCATCACCGATAGTGAGGAAAGAGCGCATCAAATCCAAGAATATTCTAAACAAGCGAGAATTCCAACTGGATTTCCTGAGATTGATGAAGTACTCTATGGTGGGTTGTCTACCGTAGAAGAATTATGTATAGTGTTTGCTCGCACGAATACTGGTAAGACGTGGGTACTTTCTAAGATGATGGAATCTGCTCAAAGACATGGATTCCCAAGCCTATACTATTCCCCAGAGATGCAGCCATGCTATCTGGCAACCAGATTTGATAGCTGGAGAGGTGGATTCCATAACTCAGATATCATTCGTGGTATATATGACGAAAAATACCAAAAGTATTTGAAAGAGTTACCAATGACAGGTGCTCCTGCTTATGTATTGGAAGATTCAGATTCTCCAAGTGGTGTAGTAGATGTGCCACTGCTCACCCATTATGTAAGGAAGTATAAAATCAAAATGCTTATTATAGACGGTTTGTCTTATATGGAGGATGTGCATAGTACAACTGCTACTGCAGAGCATATCAAGTTTAAGAATCTGGCCCACGATTTATTTCGACTTAGTAAGAGATATGGTTGCTGTGTACTAGTTGCTATGCAGGCCAACCGTGAAACCAGAAATAATGCCGAGAAAAATGGCGATGCAAAAGAACCTATGCCAGGTCTACATAATATTGAGTCATCAGACCAACCGGGTCGTATTTGTACCACTGCCATAGCCCTAAGACAGATATGGGCAGCGCAAACCATGGATATGAAAATCCAAAAATCCAGAAATTCTAAAAAACCAGATAATATCTACACTTATAACTGGGACCCAAACACCGGTACCGCCTCTTTGAAATGCATTGAGTCCGCTAGTGGTGGAGAAGACCAAGAGGATCCAGTAGCTACAAAAGATGGTAAACCAAAAGCCCAAGGCGGTGCAAATAATTATCAAGTATCAGCCCCAGGTTCTTTTACCTCTATAAGTTCTGGCCCATTTACTGGTTATACTCCTACAGTACAAGAAGATGATCACGATGTACGCGATGACGAAGACGTAGAATTCTAGAATCGTTATAAGGTTTATATTCGGAGGTGAGGAATTGGTTCATATTTATACTGATGGTAGCTGTCTTGGAAATCCAGGCCCAGGTGGTTGGGCCTGTATTCTTAGAAATAATTATAAAACCAAAGAATTGTCCGGCGGTAGCCCATATACCACTAACAACCAAATGGAGCTAACTGCGGTCATCGAAGGCCTAAAGGCCCTGAAAAATGCCAAAGACGTAAACATTTATACCGATAGTCAGTACGTCCAGAAAGCATTTACATGTGGTTGGATTGATAAATGGAAAAGAAATGGATTTAAAACCGCTAAAGGTGAACCGGTTAAAAATGAAGGCCTATGGAGGGAACTCATTCCTCTGGTTAATAAATATAAGCCTCAGTTCATATGGGTTCGAGGCCATGATGGATTCGAATACAATGAAAGGGCAGACCAGTTAGCCGTAGCGGAGAGTCGGAGGTACCAGAATGGCACTGGACGTTGAAAAATTAGTAGAGCTCCTTGGGTCCTGCGATGCTATACGTGTAAATAGAAAACTTGATGAGTGGTATTCCATATATTGCCCATTTCATAATCACGGTCAAGAGAAAAAGGCCTCCGCTGGGTTATCACTACAAGATACCTATCAGGGAGGCAGATTTTTTCCAGCTGGCGGGTTCCATTGTTTTACATGTGGAGAAGTTTGTACAGTTCAAGAGTTCGTGAAAAGAATTTTAACAATGAAATCTGTCCCACTTACCATTCGGGATACTATTCTAGATATGGTAAAAGTGGAGGGAAGTACTGGTGCCGATAAATTAGTGTCTCCAGATAATATCAAGATTTTGGAAACTAAATTCGCAGTGCAAAATCTATATGACAGAATATATGGAAAGAAAACAGAATACGTGAGCGAGGAAGAGTTACAGTCTTATAGATTTGTGGTTCCATATATGTATAATCGAGGTCTTACTAATGAATTGATAGAAAAATACGATATTGGGGTAGATATGAACTTCGTCCCACCTGGAAGGAAGCAACCAGTCCCCTGTATAACTTTTCCAGTAAGGGATAAATTTGGAAATACCTTATTCATTTCTAGACGTTCTATCTCCGGCAAAAATTTCTATCTACCTAGTAAAATAGAAAAACCAGTATATGGATTGTATGAGCTTCCAAAAGATTGTACCTGTGTGGTTATCACAGAGAGTTGTTTTAACTGTCTAACTTCTGTACGATATGGAAGACCTGCAGTTGCTTTGTTTGGAACTGGTAATCCGTCTCAAATTGAAACCCTTAAGCGGTTAGGTGTTAGAGAGTTCATCATTGGGCTAGACCCAGATGAAGCCGGTAGGCGTGGAACCGAAAGGTTGAAGAAGGCCTTGAATCAAGTAGCATTTGTATGGGAGTTTGAAGGTATCCCAGAAGGAAAAGATATCAACGATCTGACCTATGACGAATACTGGAATCTTAATTTAGTGTGAGGTGCAGTTTAAGTGAAAGCCCGTATTTGCGGTGGGGGATTGACTAAAGCACAAAGAAAAGCAATGGATGCAGAGATAAATCGGCAGATTGTTGAGGCCGATAAGAAATATAGCACTGAGATGGACGCAGTAGTGCTCTATACTTTGCATACGGAGCTTGGTTTTGGTAAAGCCCGCCTAAGAAAGTTCTGGGAAGCATTATATACAAACCACCAGGAAATGATTGAACGGTATGAGATGGAAGATGCTTTTCCTTGGTGGTGTACTGAGCAACTAAAGAAACTGGGAGTCGACGTAGAGGAATGGAATAAAGAAATTATACAGAACAACAAATAATCCTTTTATGTTAGAGGTGATGCTTCATGTATAATATAGACACCTGGTGGGACTATCCAGAACATATGCAATCCCAAGTACTTAATGTCAAGCATAAGTGTGAGGAAATATGCGAGTACCTGCTCGATTATAAATGTAGCATTAGACAGGCTTCCCGAGAGCTCTGTATCCCAAAGAGTACTATACATAGTTATATACATACTTATATAAGAACTTACTACGACGAAGAGTATGTGCAAATAAAAACCTTGCTTCGTTATAATAAACAGGAGAGGGCTAGGCCTAGAAAATACTGGGTTGGTAGTCCATGGTGAAGGAGGATTAAAGATTGGAAACTAAAGCCTGGATGCTTAGAAATGATGGAAAAGCATTTCCTTGTACGCATCATCTATATGTGATGAATGACGAAGATCTATCTTCAGAAGCAGAAGTAGCTGCTTTTATCTATACTACAAATTCCGCAGATAAAGAATATGCAGCCCATGTGCTGGATTGCTGGATGGCATTGCTGGTAGAAGATACTCTTCCATACGACTACACAGAGGATGAACTTGACGACGAAATTCGTAAAGCAGTTAAATCTTTACCATATAGATTTCTATATCCTATTTCTATTGAAGAACTTCTTAAGATTAGGAAAGTAGAAAATTCTTATAATGATATTGATCAGTACTATGAGTTCGTTGATGGTGTTAGAAATGATAGAGAAAGTATTTCTAGTACCATTAAAAAATCTTTAAACCAGCAGTTTTGTCGGGTTCGATATGGAGGGCAGTATGACTCCAGAGGAACTTGTGATATTTGGTTTAGAATTTGTAGTGTAGGATTTAACTGGGCAGATGTTATTTATATCTTTACCGCAGAGAATTACAGAAAGCTAAAGGTAGATAGAATCTATATCTGTCGGGATTATGAATCCGATAATGGTGAAGAGCCCGGTAAACCAGAATACTTTTATAAAGCAAAAGATGGGGCAGTTTACTTCAATATGCCCATTGATGAATATCTACAGGAAGAGCATGAGCATAGCCCAGTATTTTCTTCTGTCAATATCGGTAGAGGGGTACTTGCTAGTATGTATGATCTCTTTAAGAGGGGGAAATCATACCTGGAAGCTACTAAAGTTATTGGTTCATATTCCATTGTACTTGGTAGTGATCCATGGGATTATTTCGTAAGAAAGGATTCTCTGGGTTGTATTGACTGTTCCGACTTCCTCGAAAGAGCCAGTGGAAGAACCCAAGTTAAGTTGGGAAGAATCATTTCCAAGATCATGAATATGTTTCCAGAAATTGCAACTGTCGATATTGATGTAACTCCGTACGAAAATAATGCTGGAAAGATGACTGGGGTAAAATACATCTTTGATCTGGAATTCGATGATCCAAATGCAAAAGACCTCACTCTAGATATTCCATTTACTAAAGGGGATGTAACCCCAGATGTAGTGGCAAGAAGATTCCGGCAAGAGTATTCGGATTACAAGAAATTTACTACCACATAAGGAGTGTAATGGTCGTGGACTATCAGGTAGGTGATACCATACGCAGAAAAGAAAAAGAAAACCCAACCGGGGAATACTGTGGCACTTGGGTACTTACTGGGGTCATTAAAAATGATGATGGGTTACTATATGAATATACCAAAGTTAGCGATGATATTAGAAATCTCCCAGAGTTAACTTGTTGCGCCTGTCGTCATAGTGGGCATACCGATATTTCCAGTGGTACTTGTGATCTGGATGGTGTCTCTTATTTCGGTTATAAACCCGCCTGCGACTTATTCACCTATCGAGTGATCTACGAATCTGTCAAAAGGTAAATAAATCATTAACGAATTGAATACCCTATTGAATTCTTAAAAGGTTTATGCTATAATATAAACATGAGGGATAAATAATCCCCTAAATGGTTTAATTGTATCTATCATATCTAAACAGTTCTAAAGCATATCTAAACACCCGATAAGGGAAAGGAGAAAGAACCATGAAAGAATTCTACGAAACCAGAAAACTCTATAGGGATTATACCCATTATGAAAAACCGTTGACTTTCGACCAGTGGTCCAGTTTGGATCGTGGTTATAAAGCAGCGGTTTTATTTATCCAGTTCTTTGATGAAATCTTGCTGGCATGGAATAAAGCGAAGAGCTATGATGGGGATGAACTGGAAGCGGTCGAGACGGTGAACCAGTACCTGATCAAGAATGTCGATAAGATCATGGAAGAGCCGAAACGGTTTAAGGCCGCATATATCTATCGTGTAGCATATAATGCTTTATATTGCATTTGCCATGACCGCGTATCTGACAAAGATCGTCGCGAGCGAGAGGTAGATCCCTATGTGGATAAAGGTGATGGGACGTATCTTAACATTACAGATTTTATTCCGAGTTCCAAAGCCCAAGATGATTTCGATGAAGTCGAAGATGACATGCTTGCAAAATCCAAAGAGTTCTGGGATCTGGTAGAAAGTGTAGATAAAGATGCTGATGTAATCATTAAGTATATCATTGGTTCCAGAAAAGACCTTACCAAGAGAGCATCTAGAAAGAAAGATGCTGTTTTGGAAAAGATGAGAGAGCTTCTGGTACAGCGCCCTGATTTGGTAGAGTGTTTTATGAAGTAAAAATCGTTAATATAGAGGGAAGGGGAATATTTCTCTTTCCCTTATGTTATACAATACAAACTATTAGGAGGTATTACTTGTATGGCATTTCAATCTTTGCAAGACTACAATGAGCAGAAGTATGGCGATTGGTTTGTCCTTTTGGATGATGGGGACAGTGCGGATGTAGTATTTCTGTATCAAAAAGAAAGTGATGCCCTAATGGCAACTGTGCATTATCTGAAAAGTTTGGATTATAATGGATATGTACATTGTACTGGGGCTGGTTGTCCTGCGTGTGGTAGAGGAATTCGTACCCAGGCTAAGTTCTTTATTCCTCTCTACAACCTCAATACCGGTAGGGTAGAATTTTGGGATAGAACAGATATGTTTATTCCTCAGTTTAAGAGGGATGTATTCCAGAACTATCCGAATCCCTCTGAATATATCTTCCGCATTACCAGACATGGAGCATATAGAAGTAGGGATACCAGATATTCTATTATGGTAGTATCCAAGAATGAGGTTGCTTCTATGGATGCTATCGTCAATAAATTCAATTTGAAGTTCCCTGATGCTTATTCCGGAATCTGTAGAGAATGTAGCATCCCGGAAATGCAAACTATCCTTAATAACCAGCCGGAACCTCAACAGAATAATTACCAGGGTGGTTATCAGCAGAGAAACTCTTATGGTAATAACTCCTATGGTGGTAATTCTTACAACAGAAATTCTTATGGTGGTGGATATGGTAACAGCACTCCTAACTACCAGGTTTCTGCTAGACCTGCTGCCAATCAATTTGGGGTACCGCCGGTAGCCACTCCTATGCAGAGTACTCCTCTAGTAGCTCCTGCGAATGACGATATTCCAGACGAGATCGACGAAGAAGATGTAGAATTTTAAGGAGGACTAAAGTACTATGGCGAAGTTATTTTCTGCAGTAGATGCCGCCAAGATACAGAAGTCCGTACAAAAAAGCAAACAAGTTTTAAAGCCTCCCAAGAGTACCAATACAAAGTCGATTGCTAATGAACTAAATGCTATTTCCCAATCCGTGATAGAGTACTTTCAAGGTTCAGAAGCAATCCTAATTACCAGCAAGGACCAGTTACATGATTATGTAACTAAGGTCCTTGAGGCTGGTATTGCTGGTATTGATACTGAAACCACTGGAGTAGACAGAGTAGAAGATTGGGTGGTAGGAGCATCTCTATATTACCCGGGAGGTAAAGAATGCTACATACCTATGAAACATATTGTACCTATCTTCGATACTCCATATAGAGGTCAACTGTCTTACGAAGAGGTTCGGGAGGAATTTCAGCGTATTGTTGATTCCGATACCAAACTAGTGTTTGCAAATGCCGATTTCGACTTGGCAATGATCTATAAAGATATCAAAGCCGACCTCAAGGATAGATGCTGGTATGATGTTCAGATCGCCTGGAGATGTTTGAAAGAAAATGAGCCCCACAATGGATTGAAAGAGTTGTATGCGAAGTACGTTCTAAAGGGTAAAGGGGATCCAAAGAAATTTTCGGATTTCTTCCCACCCAAACTTTTCCCATATTGCAAACCAGAAGTAGCAAAACTGTATGCTGCGAATGACGCTAAAATAACTCTTGAACTTTGCTTCTGGCAACTTCCATTCATCACTAAAGATAATCTAAAATGCCAGAAGAACCATCTAGAACGAATCGCAGATCTTATCTGGAATGTAGAATTTCCCCTTATTAAAGTGTGTCACGTAATGCACAGAACTGGAATGTATGTAGATAATGAAACTGCTAAAGTTCTTATGGCAAGATACCAGGGTCGTCTAGATGAAGCAATGGCAAAACTAAGAGACATGGTTCAGGAAGTTATCAATAACGCAGAATATGTAGCAGGTAACAAACCATTTTTATCTGGTAAAGACTTCAATCCAAAATCTCCACAACACGTAAAATATCTGGTATACAAACTCTTAAAAGTTACAGTCGGAAGAGATGGGGAAAGTACTGATAAAGAAATCCTAGCAGGTATCAATTTACCAGTCACTAACCAGATTCTAAAAGTTAGAAGTCTAGAAGTTCTTATCAATACATTCGTAGAAAAACTTCCAAATGCTACTACTCCTGATTGCAGAATCCATGGGCAGTTCAAACAGATTGGCGCAAGGACGGGTCGCTTTAGTTCAAAATCCCCAAATCTCCAAAATATACCATCCCATGCTACCGATATTAGACATCTATTTAGGGCAACCGCAGCAGATACTGAAAATATTCAGTGTCAATATAATGAGGAAACCAACCAGATTAAAGTACAAATTCCAAACTGGAGCAAAGTATATCTCCAGGGTGGAAGTATGGTCAATGCAATTGATTTAAAAGTTGGAGACATTTTGCAATGTACGTGCGGTAAACAATCCATATATGTGCATGTGCTATCCGTCAACACCTACGGTAGCAATGTAGGATTGATAGAAGTAATAGCCCAGACTGATAATGTGGTTGCACCTATCCATATATGTACTTCTACCCCAGCATATGTGATGCTGTCGAGCGACTACTCAGCCCAGGAGCCCCGCCTGCTCGCATACGTCTCAAATTCTAAACTACTAATTCAAGGCTTCCAGGAGAATAAAGATCCATACGCTACTATTGCAAGTGTGGCATTCAATGTTCCATATGAACAGTGCTTAGAGTTTCATCCAGAAACCAAAGAGTATCAGCCCGATGGTAAAAGAAGGAGAAGCGAGGCTAAAACGATACTTTTAGGAATCATGTATGGACGAGCTATTCCTTCTATTGCAGAGCAGTTGTATTCCTCTAGAGATGATATGTCTAAAGAAGAAAAGATCAAAAGTGCGCAACATGTATATGATTCTGTTATGACTGCTTTTCCTGATATTAGACAGGCTATGTTGGATGCTCAGGCTCAAGCAAGGGAGCATGGTTATACCGAAACTATATTAGGCAGACGTCGTCATATCCCAGATATGATGTTACCACCATTCCAATTTGTACCGATGGATGGATACGTCAACCCAGATATTGACCCATTAGATCCAAGCACCCTCAACCAGACAGATAAGATTCCGAAGAGGATTACAACTGCTTTGGAGAAAGAATTCGCGGGTTATAAATATTTCGGACAAAAGGTCAAACGTATTAAGCAGTTAGCGGAAGAAAGAATCAAAGTTATCAATAATGAGGCGAAAATTGGGGACGCTAGTAGACAAGCGCTGAACTCGGTGATCCAGGGCAGCGCGGCAGACCAAACCAAAATGGCTATTCTTCTTCTAGAAAATAATGAGGAATGGAGAAAGCTAGGGGGAAGACTTCTGACTCCAGTTCATGATGAACTTATATGTGAAATTCCTATTGAGAATTATGAACGTGGAGGAGAACTTCTTAGTTCTTTGATGGTTCAAGCCGCAGACTTTTTACCATTTACAAGTAAGTGCGATGTAACCACTTCTTATAGATGGTATGGACTTGAATATCCATGCACTCATAAGAAACCAGAATCGTTTAAAAGTTTAGATGATATGTGTCATCTCAGCGAAGATGAAACCTGCTGGTTGCAGTATATGCTATACGAAATGGAGTATCCTCTCCCTACTCATAAAGATGTACTAGGAGAAGAATTCCGTGGAGATAAAGCATTAGGTATTGATGGAATCTATTCTGATGAACTAGTTCAATATGTTAAGGATTATACTGCTAAGTATAATGTTCGTGTTGAGGATTTCGTTGATGCTATCTGGACACAGGTTGATCAGGGAACAATTCCCAATACAATATAAATATTATCAGGAGGAAACTAAAAATGAAGTTTATCACTAACACAAAACCTTTAGCAGATGCGCTCGCTTTGGGTGTTGTAAATGCAAACGTAAGTAAGTTCCATAACAAGAGTAATGTGGTACAGATTTCCGCTACAGATAAGAATCTCACCATCAATATTGAAGCGGATAGAATTATCACAGAGCTTACTCTTCATGGCTCTGGCGATGGTATGACCTCCCCAGTAGTTATGGTGGATAGCATTTTGTTCAAACAGCTTATTGGAACCCTTACTTCTAGCACCACTACAATTGAGTTTGTAGAGGGTGGTATTATTGTCCATTCTGGATCTTCTAAGTTTACTGTACCGAATAAAGCAGACGTAGAGGATTATAGATTGGAAACTCCAGTGCATCCTCAGGAAGGAGCAGTAACCGTAGCAGTTACCCCAGAAAATTGGAAGTACGTACAGTCTCACCAGATGTATTCTATCGCGATGAATTTTACCAGTCCCATCTATACGATGGTTTGGGTAGGTGACGATGGTAGAGTACTTGTAGGTGATGAGGCGAGATCCATCTATACCCAGTCTGGCAAAAGTACTTTCGCTAGTCCTTGCCTGTTGAAGGATTCTATCATCAACCTTCTGGCAAGCCTACCTGAAGGAGCGAAAATGGCAAAAGTAGATGGTTCCTATGTAGTATCTGTTAGTACCGATGGATTTGATATGGTGACCCAGATCATTCCGATGTATGAGAGCGATGAAGTGGGTAGCTATAACGCAGATATTATTTCTGGCCTATTCACAGATTTAACAGACCACGTAACTGCCTCTCCTGAAACTATCAAAAGGGTACTTAACCAGGCGAATCTGTTATCCAGCAGCAGTAGCGATGAGATTATGCTTACCATCAATGGTGGCAAACTCTTACTAAAAGATAACAATGTAGAAAGCTATATTGATGTCAATGGAGACTTGGAAGGGGTAGAATGCAAACTAACTACAGACCTTCTTTATCAGACCATTTCCAAATTTGATGGGGAAACCATTAAAATTTATGCTAGAGTGGTAGAAGGGCAGGTAGTAGGTGTAATCTTTACAGATGATACCCTCTTTGTTGCGATGGCAGGTAATGACTAATGGGATTTCAACCTATCAATACCCAGCGGCTGGCTAGATTTAATTCCGCTCTAGCCAGCCAAGTGCTGGATATATACGAACAGGGACTAGAAGATAGAATAGCGGAGGAAAGATCCCGTAAGCCCTCTCAAACTTTTGCACCATCTTCTATGAGATGTGAAAGAATATCTTGGTTTAGACTTAGAGGAGTTGAACCAGATAAAGTAGAAACCGCAGATACTGGACTGGACTTTACTGCTAAAATGGGTACCGCTTGTCATGAAATGATTCAGGAAGCCCTCTCTAGAACAGAATACTGGGTTGATGTTCAAGACTATGTAGAATCCCTTCCAACTAAACATATGTATAGTTTGGAAAGAAATGGGTATGAAACCAGAATAACCATGCAAAATCCGCCAATTAGATTTTCCTGTGACGGAATTCTAAAGATAGACGGACAATATATCCTAATAGAAATTAAAAGCTGTGATCATAGCAGTTTTATGGATTTAACCGACCCAAAATCCCAACACATTTACCAGGCTAAAGGATATGGTACCCTACTCCATATTGATAAGGTCATATTCATCTATATTGATAGACAGTATGGGGACGTAAAAAGTTATGAGATCAAAATCACTCTGGAAGATTCTACCCAGATCGTTAATATGTTTAGTAGAGTACAAAAGTTAGCAGAAGCTCGTATTGTACCGGAGCCTCTTCCAAAGGGGGACTGTTGGTGCTCGCGGTCCATGTGCAACTATTTCGATAAGTGCTCTCAATATGGGAGGTAATTTATGGCGAATCTTGCAGCTAAATATAGACCAAAAACCTTAGAAGATGTAACAGAGCAAAGCATTGTAGTGGATATGGTAAGAAACTTATGCTCCAAACCAAATCTTGAAGCCAGGAACTTTCTTTTCACAGGTCCAGCAGGGTGTGGCAAGGCCCAACCCCCATATAGTAAAATCAGAACCCCACATGGATGGACTACTATGGGTGAAATTAAAGTAGGGGATAAGGTTCTTACCGGGCAAGGTAATGTCGCGGAAGTACTAGGGGTATTTCCCCAAGGACTTAGAGACATATATGAAATTACTTTAGCGGATGGACGGAGGATTAGGGCAGCAGATAACCATCTAAATCCAGTTTTTATTGAAGTTAGTTCCTATGGGGATAAACCTACTCACTGTTTACCATACGTCAATATAAATACGATTCAGTTGAAGTGTGTTATTGATAGATATAACATATCTGCTTACACTATTCCAGCATTTGATGATTATAGTTTGTTAGCAGACAGACGAATCACTAGTTGCGAATTGATTGGACAAGATTATTGTCAATGTATATATGTGGATAAACCGGAACATACATACATTACAGACGATAATGTAGTTACCCATAATACTACGCTTTGCCGCATCATTGCAAATATTCTCAATAAGGGTCAAGGAAGTCCAATAGAAATAGATGCTGCTTCCCATAGTGGTGTAGATTCCGTTAGAGAAATTGTATCTCAGGCTCAATCATATCCAGTAGGTTGTGAGTGGAAATGTTTCATCATAGATGAAGTCCATGCGATAAGTAACCAGGGCTGGCAGGCATTCCTGAAGACCCTAGAGGAATCGCCAGCAAAATCTATCTTCCTTATGGCAACTACCAATCCAGAAAAAATTCCTGCAACTATCATATCTCGAGTACAAACATTTCAGTTGTCTAAGATCAGTCTACAAGGTATTGAGAATCGTCTTAAGTATATAGTTTCCAAAGAAAATGAAGAGGGTCAAGATATTACCTATGAGGATTCTGCTATTTCATTCATCGCAAAGATGGCTAATGGTGGAATGAGGGATAGCATTACTCTTCTGGAAAAGGCGATAGCTTATGATAAGAATATCACCTCTAAGGGATTAGTGCAAGCCTTAGGGCTTCCTAACTACGATGATTTCTTTTCTTTGTTACAGGCTTATGCTAAGAAAGACAATGGGCAGATAGCACAGATAGTAGATCAGGTGTATAACTCGGGTATCAATTTTGTCAAATGGATGTCGGATTTCCATTCCTTTGTGGTAAATGTAATGAAGTATATCTTTTTGAAAGATATCAACAAAACCACTATTCCATCTTACTACCAGGATAAAATTGCAAGATATGGAACCGCCCATTCCAGCATCTGTCTGCAGCTTGCTACGACTTTGGTAAAGTTAAACCATGAGTTAAAGACTACTCAATATCTACAAGAACTTACTCTAACCTATCTATGCTTCAACCCAAAGAAGTAGCCTTATATATTTCTACAATGTATAGTCGGAATGAGGTGTCTACTTTGTTCCGACTTTATTACTCCAGAATCGTTATAAGGTTTATGGAGGTGGATCCACTTGAATCAAATCATCAATCTTTATGAAGATGATACTAATGCAGTACATGAATGGTGTGAAGAAATATATCAGAATAAGTTTGCAACGTTCTTCAACAAGGTAAGAGATCTGTATCGCAAGTTTCAGGATAGGGATAAACCTATCACGGATAAAGAGCTTGAAGATATTATGACTAATCTGCCTTTGGAGTTATTTTCTGTTTCTGAGAATCTCAATAACCTGAGGGCTTCTTGTGAAGTAGTCAAACTCAAGCGTAAAGAAAAAAGATTAAAAGCATTTAGAGAATCTGGTGCCAAGAATGATAACGGTAGAAATGCAGAAGCCGATGAAGCAGTACTAGAAGATGATATTCTACTTCTTGGATTTTCTACTATCATTCAAAGGGTAGAAAATGAGATTTCTTTTTGTAGAGAGTTAATCATGGGTGCTAAGAAGGTGTATGATAGAAGAAAATCTACCGAATATGCTGCGCCTATTAACCCTCCAGAAATTGGTCATCAAAGTAATTATTCGGATAAAGTTTATATCAAGTAGATTGTCGCGTATATGCGGCGTAGGAGGCGTTTAAATTGTCTTACGCGGATATTATCAATAAGAAGAAAAAAGAGTGGAATGCCCCGGATATGATGGATTCTGCCGGTAAAGATGCTTCAGATAAAATTCCATTCTCTTCCTGCCTAATGAACTGGTCTACCTATGGTGGTATTCCAAGAGGAAGAATTTCAGAATTCTTTGGAGAGCCGGGAGCAGGTAAATCTACTTCTAGCGTAGATATTTGCAAGAATGCAGTCATTCTATTCAAGAAGGAGTGGGAAACCAAAGTAGATACTTTACGTAGTCAGGTTGCTAAAGGTTCAAAGCAAATGCAAATGGAACTTGAGGAAGCCCTGGAAGTAGGTCCGAAGAAAGTTCTATACATTGACCTAGAGCATTCTTTCGATAAAGCCTGGTCTAAAACTTTAGGTATCAACGAAGAAGAGATTGAGATCATGCAGCCACCGGATGTAGTAGCAGAAGAAATTCTCCAAATGGTTCAGGAAGTCGTTGAGACTGGGGAGATCGGGCTTATCGTTTTAGATTCTATTCCTTCTCTAGTGCCAAGAGCAGAGCTTGAAAAGAAGTTTGGAGAACGAACTGTAGCAGCTCTGGCTGGATTACTTACTGTCTTTTTTAGGAAGATTGTACCTCTGCTTACCAGATATGACACTACCATGATCTGTATTAACCAAGTACGTGATAATATGGATAATCCATACGTAGTTAAAACTCCTGGTGGTAGGGCTTTGGAGTTTTATGCTTCTCTGAGAATTATGTTCCGAATTGGTCATCCGGTAGATTTCCTTGGCAATGAGCTTCCTATGAGTACCGAGAATCCAAGTGGTTACATTGTACAGTCTAAGATTGTAAAGCAGAAGAGCGCTCCTAACGATAGAAAGGCGGCTTCCTATTTTTTGATGTGTACGCAGGGAATTGTACCTCTATTTGACTATGCTAGACTTGGTAGAGATACTTATGGATATATCAAAAAAGCCGCTGGGTGGTTCTCATTTGTTAATCCCGACACCGGAGAACTTCTATCTGACAGTACTGGAAAGGTTATTAAGGTGAACGGTATGGCAAAAGTTTATCAATTTCTGCAAGATAATACGCAGTACTATGATAGTTTACGAAAAGCTATTGAAAGGGCTATTTCCGGTACAAAAGCAGAGATGGACGTGGCTGTGGTAAATGAGGAGGATTAGTAGTTGGCAACTAAACTATATTCTAATAAACAAGAGAAAATGATTGCAGACTATCTTGGGTGGGAAACTGTAGCTGCTAGTGGGGCTAGGGATTTCTGCCCAGGAGATGTAAGAAGTGCAGATTGGCTTGGGGAATGCAAGACCCATGTGGGAGTTAGAGATAGAATACTAGTAGATGCTAAAGTGTGGGCAAAAATTGAACAGGAAGCCATGTCGGTATTCAAGAAGCCAGTTTTGTTTGTAGATGATGGTACCCAAAAAGCTGACCATACCTGGTGCGTATTTGATTTCCATAAGGTGTGCGAAGATAAAGTTAAGACCTTTGACCCAAACTTCAAAAGCAGAGTAAATCTTATCTTCAAGCATTCTATTCTACTTCCTGCTTATAACATGGTTAGAAGAAATTCAGATAAACCCGTAGTAGCAACCTTCCAGTTACAAGAAAAATCGTTAGGAATTATGTCTCTATACGATTTCAATGAATTGTTTGGATTGGGGGGTTGAGTGTGAGAAGTATACAGGAGGTAGGTAAAGAAATCCTACTGGATTCCCCTGCTAAACTATACATTATGGTTGGGTCTGAATATGGGGTTAAATGTCGGTATATAGATCATCTAAAAGAATACTATAAAGGTAACTATGTAGAAGCTAGTAGCGTTACCGGCGTACTGGAATCTATGCGAAAGAAGCACCTGGTACCGCTTAAACCAGCCCTATATATAATTCGATACGATGAATCATTTATCTCCAGCCTATCCGATAAAACTTCTAAACAAATAAATGGTACTAACGTCGTTGGTACCATTGTTTGCTTATATGAAGGTAGCAAGTATAGCAGTAAACTTGATAAGTATGTAGGAAATTATACAGTATCTGTTGATACCGTTGGAGATAAATTTGTAGAAAAGTATCTACATGCAGACTTTCCAGGTATTGCAGATAGGCTGGTAAAAATAGCTATGCAATGTAGTTCTAATTATGGGCAAGCCAGGACTATTTGCAGAGCTATGCAGGCGGCAGATGAAAGAACCCTTATGTCCATGTCGGATGAATCTCTGCATAAGCTTTTTAATTTTCAAAGTCTTGGAACTGAGTCTCAGATTAGGCTTGGAGTAGCTGCCAGAAATCTTCCATATCTAGTAGAAGTGCTAGATGGTATAACTGATTACGATGGTGTTATCTATATGGTTATACAAACTATGATAGATATGGATAAAGCTTTAGATAGTGGGTATCCTCCAGCAGGGTTTAAGGAATATATGAAAGGCTGGAACAGGTCTGATGTATACATTACTATGTTAAACGCGTACAATACTTTGAAGGTGGGAAGATCCATTTCTAGTAAACTTGAAGAGAATACTATAGCTCTATTCTTTAGTTTATGTCAATCCCCTATTCCGGTATTAAGGTGGTGACTACATGGAATTTGTTAGTCAAGTAGAAGCTCTTAAGCAACTTCAATCATTAAAGCAGGCAGACCGTCATAGCGTTCTCATTGAAGGGGTCGCTGGGTGTGGTAAGACTTACTTAGCAAAGCAGTACGCCAACATGCTTGAGATAGAGGATTTCCAGATTGTGCAACCAAACGTACAATCCATTAGGGATGCTATTGATACCTGTATGGTTATGGATAATAGAGTAGTCCTTTGTATCGAGAATCTAGATACCGGGGTACCAGCAGCTTCATATACATTACTCAAATTTCTAGAGGAACCAACCTCTAACGTCTGGGTGGTGGTTACGTGCCGCAATATAAATAAAGTGCCAGATACTATCATTAGCAGAAGTGCTGTAGTTAATGTAAGTCCACCTCTGGTAAAAGATATTGAGCTATTTTCTCAAACTAAGCATGACAGTAGATATCCTATAGTAAGTAAGAGATCCGTGTGGGGTTGCGTACGGACCTTTGGAGATGCTGATATAGTACTAAGGATGACAGATTCCCAGTTAGATTATTTCGATTCTTTAAGAGGTTTCTTCATGAATCTCCAACCAGTATCCACCATGATGTGGACTATTGGTCATTATACAGATAATACTGAAACCCCAGTAGAATTGGTTATAAGATTTTTATCTTATATAAACAATGACCCTTATATACAAAAGTGTGCTATACAATGCTTGAAGGATATGACTCAATCCAATATAGCCCAACATATATGTATAGCAAAATTTTGTTTTGATACCAAGTATGGAAAGGGGTCATAAGTTTGAATGTAGAGTGGAGAGAAATTCCATACGGACTATATGAAGTTAGCAATGATGCTAAAATCCGTAGGTACATGATAGATGATGCTGGAAAGAAGGTCTACTACAGGCCTTTAACCCCACAGAAGTCTAATCTTGGAGACCTGTCTGTCAATATTATAGATCACGACCATAAAGTTAAAAAGTTGCAACTAGCAAGGTTAGTTGCTGAGGCTTTTGATCTTCCCAATCCTAATGGGTACAAGTATATAGGTTATATAGATGGGGATAGAGGTAATTGCACTCTACCTAATCTGCAGTGGGTACAGAAGAAAGATCTGAGGGTTACAACCCGTAAAGCCATGCCAGTACAATGTGTGGAGACCGGGGAGGTGTTTAGATCTAAGTACGCCTTAGCTCAAAAGTTAGGTGTATCCATTACTCGGGTTAGACAGTGTATGACAGAGGGTAGATCGTTAAAAGGTTACACCTTTGTTATGTATGAAAATAAAGAGATGGAGGATAAATGATTGGACCGTTATATTTTTAGTGGCAGCATGACCGATGAAGCCGCAGATTTACTAGAGAAGACCCCCGGATTTGAACCTATCGACGTTCTGGTATCCCAGGTTGATAGAACCGGGGTTAAGAAAATGATCAAGTTATACAAGAGGGGTTTGGTTAAATCCTTCTTTCTGGATTCCGGGGCATATTCAGTGCATACTGGTAAGTTTCAGACTACCGTAGATGAGTATATTGATTTTGCAAATAGTATTGATGAATATTGTTGGTGTATTGCCCAACTTGATACTATCCCTGGTAAATTTGGTCAACCTAAAAACCCGCAAGATTACTTGGAAAGTGCAGAAAAATCCTGGGAAAATTATCTATATATGAAACGCAGAATGAAGAGCCCAGAGAAATTGTTGTACGCATTTCACCAAGGCGAGCCATATAGTGCTCTAAAGAGAATTGTGGATTGGGAAGATAAAGAAAATGGATATAGATGCGAGTACCTCGCTATCAGTCCTGCTAATGATATTAGTACCTCAGAAAGAGATGCATACCTAGAGCAATCTTTTAAAGTACTACAGACTACAACCCGTCCAGATATTAAAGTTCATCTATTTGGTTATACAAGTATGCAGGGATTAAAGAAATTTCCAGCGTATAGTTGTGATAGCACAAGTCATATTAGAAGAGTTGCGATGGTTAAGGTGTACACCGATAAATGGGGTATCGTAGCCCTATCAGATAGACCCAGATCTGCAAGAACCAAAGATATCATGAACTTCACTAAGATTTGTGATAAGGATACTTTGGAAGAATTCCGTGAACTTCTCAGGGGATACAATTTAACCATCGAGGATGTATGTACCACAGCCGCAGCAAGATTAGTTGTGGATATTATGGAAACTCTAAAATCTGTGAACGGTCAATACAAGTATACCGACGATCATATAAAAACTAAGAAGAGTTTGTGGTGATAGATATGGCAATTCTAGATTCCGGTAATCGTAGACAGTTTTCATCTGGGGCAGTTCGCGATATTCAAGAGGGGAAGGGTCGCTGTGATCTCCTTCCCCTTTTTCAGGTGACACAATACGCCTCACAAGCTATGCCAAAGATCCAACATGAGTTAGCTTACATATACAAATTTATGGGCGATGGAAACTGTGGACATTTATTTGATGCAATAGAGCATTTCGTTAATGTCAACTATGCAGATCCCGAAACTGCTATCCTTGAGGTTTCAAAGCATTATGAAGAAGGTGCAAAGAAATATGGAGAACATAATTGGGAGAAGGGGATTCCACTTCACTGCTACATTGATAGCGGCCTCCGTCACCTTTTAAAGTTCTCCAGAGGGGATAAAGATGAACCTCACGATAGGGCATTCATCTGGAATATGTTTGGGGCTATTTGGACTTGCGAACATGTACCAGCTGATTCCGATTTAATTGACATCAAGTTCAATGTGGGTTCAAGTATTACCCAAGATTCAAAGCAACTTTAACCTTTTCTACGTGAATCCAAAAATAAACCTTCTATCTATATGATATAAGACTACCATAAGTCTCAAAGTAAAGGGAGGTTTATAAACATATGAAGGACTACCTTCCCAATATTGAAAATATAGATACCCTAAATAGTGCCTCTACCTCCGCTTCTATTGCAGAGGGTGCTGTGGATAAGTTAGATGAACTAGCAGCGTCACATTTGATCAATGCTGCGGTTGATTGTGGTCAAAAGTGTATCGTATGGCAAAGACCAATGACTGAGGCCCTTGAATCTTACTTGGTAGGGGAAGGATATATCATTACTCCTATCAATAGGCGCATAGCTCGTCCAGGTTCTATGTACTTGATTGAGTGGGAGTGATAACTATATGCTCCAACAGATCCCGGTACAAAAGTTAGAAGCAGTTCTGTATAAAGATTTAAGTGCGAACACCCAGGTAATCAATCTACTCCACTTTGAATATGAAATATGGGTACACCTCCCATCTTTCTGCCAAGGTTGTAGGTTGTTTCAAATAGATCAGTTCTTGCCTAACTTAGGTGAAGATCTTGAGATGCTCACTTCTGTTAAGCAAGAACCTTGTAAACCCTGGGTTCGAGTTACATCGAACCTTCTAAATAAGGACGTAGGCCAGCATATCTATCGTCTGCATTTTATCAATTCCAGAACGGAGGATATATTTTCTTTGTATATATCCTATATAGTTCAGAATGATAATCCAGAAAAGCCATACGTCTATATGGACGAAGCTAGAAAGCAACTTGAAAGCAATGAATGCGAGGTGAGACTATGAATGCTATATTTGCTAGTAAGTTATTCCGCAGCAGCCCTAGACAAGATAAGATAAGAGCGGCACTGGCAGACCCAGTTAATATGGAGCTGGTACAGCAACTTCGTTCTTACCTTGATGAGCCATACCAGAAAATGGGATTGATGGATCCCCAGCCGGAAGAACCAGAAACTGATACTTCTGAAGTTCCTGCAGAAGGGGAGACCGGAGAAGAAAGTCCTTCTACTTCAGAATCTAATAGCCCTGCTCCTTCCCATGTAAGTGGACCAAGTTCCGACCCAATGGATATTCCAGGTCTTAATATAGAGGATGAGGCTTCTTCGGAAGAACCTCCGGCAAGTGAATCTTCTGCGCCATCTAGCAACGAACAATCTGCGCCTCCGGAAGAACCAGTAGCGGAAAGTACTAAAATTACTTCTAGTACAGACGTTCAGAATACAATTGAGCAGCTCAAAGGTTCTATCAATATGAGGCAAGAAACCTCCGGGGTTAATAGAATCCTCAAGAAAGAGGATGAAATCTGGATCTACTATGAAGATAAAGTAAACCTCAACAATGTTATGGGTCCAGTAATTGAGTTAGTTAATGCACTTGGGTATAGCAATCTAGAATTTAATAGGCTTGCTAGATCTGATAACGCTATCGTATTCCAAATGTACGAAAATACTACGCAAGTAATGGAACCAGTGGAGAACGAAGAAGATGGGAAGAAAGAATAAGCTACCGCTAACTGAAGAACTTGATTTTGCATATCTGTTAGAGTTAATGCCACCACTACATGGCCAACCAGAATTTAGTTGGCTTCCAGAGCTATTTTCTATTGTAGGGCATGAAAGCTTATTGAAATTATGCAAGTATTGTGGTGGGGAAAATATTAAAATTCCAACTCTAGGAGAACTAGCAAATAGTGTTGAAGCCCTCCAATGGTTTTATGATATACAAATAAAGCACACGCATAGATTAACGGAAGTACCAGAGCATTTACTTCCATTAGTCATTAAAATAAAGCATATCTACCAAGATTCCGAACAATAAAGTTAGTACATCATTAAGAATGGGGTGAATTTGTTAATGTTAGCAACTATCAAACAGTGTATATCCGACTTGCAAACAGATACAATTTCATTCCAACAATATTTTACTAACTATGTTATGGAAGTGCAAGACAGAAACATTGACCAGGAACTAGCCTATATGTTAACTCATAATGTGGTAGATGTGCAATTTGTAGATAGAGCAATAACAGATGCTTTTAAGGGGATGATGTAATTGATCTCCAGTATGGATCTCCAAAATATATACTTTAAACTATATAATGAGCTTCGCAAGTGGATATGGGGAGTAGAGGATGTAAGAAAAATAGCAAACTTGGAAGTTTCTATTTTTGATACATTTCCATCTATTCCAGATATCCAGTCTAATCTAAATAAAGTAAAATTGATGGTCAAACCTATCAAGAATGACGAAGCTCCAGAACTATTTCAATATCTTGATGAACTTCAATCTAAATTAGATGAAGCAGATGATATATACGCTCAAGTCGATAAAGTGCAAGAGGTGATTTCAAAGTGAAGATCTCTAAGAATAAGAAGGCCTGTGCTGCTAAAGAAACCAATACAGTTACTGAAGTGAAGAGCAAGTATCAGGATACAATTAATTATATCAAAGCCGCTATTGATAGCCTTGGTTCTATCGCACAGGACGATGATCTGGCAAAAGATGCTATTGCTAATCTATCAGTAGTACTTCTGGATCTAAAGTAAAATTCAGAACTTCAATTTAATACATATAGAAAGGGGAACCAACATGGATGACCTCAAAACCTTTGAGGGGGTCCTGCCAGACCCTCTGTACCAGAAACAGAAAGAGGACGTAGCGAAAATGCGAGCGTCCTTGTTGTCATGTAATGCAGACCCAAGTCTTACTAAAGTAGCACTACAAAATATTACTGTAATGCGAATTTATCACCAGATAGCCAGAATCATTAAATATTTGAGTTTGATGGATAAACTGGAAGAAAAACTATATAGTAGTATTGAGTATACTATTGATGAAATGAACCCTGAAAGTCAAAGCACTTGGATGATGCTTTTAAATATACAAGAAAAGTTACAGAAGAACATGATTGAAAGTCATAAACTTCTTCAGCCATTTATGGAGTTGCAGGACCATTCATTTGCAGAATTTGCTTCTAATATCGAGGAAGCTCAAAATCCAGTTATAGCTTCCAATGGTGTTATAATGAATGCTAGCAGCAGAGAGAAGTTGAGGTTGTCCGCACAAGAGGTAATTCGTCAATTAAATAAAGTGGGGTGATACATTGAGTCCTATTGATAGCTTACTACAAGTAGGTATTGATGTACCCGCTAAAATACAATGTATATACAATGATTGTAATGACGAAGAGAAGCAGATACTCATTGACATACTAACTGAGTTAAGTCAATATGGAGAATCTGAAACATATAAAAATCTATGGTTAGAGGATTATAAAGAAATTCCGGTAGATCTTGATACGTTTCTATGTAACGACAGATACCTTGGAAAAGTAACTAGAAATGGAGAAGGTATATATCCTTACTGGAAAACTGCTATGCATCAAATATTTGATGCTGGTAATAAGTATCACGAATGTCTATTTACTGGAGCAACCAGAATTGGTAAATCTTCCACAGGTATCACTTGCGCTGCTTATATGTTATATAGGTTGATGTGTTTAAGAGATCCACAAAAGTTCTTTAATAAGAAGGGCGAATCCAAATTCTCTTTGCTGTTCTTTAACGTGACGAAAGAACTTGCCCAGTCAGTTGCTTATCGTGAATTTAACGATACCCTTGCTGCAAGCCCATGGTTTATGGAACATGGCACTTTGAGTAAAAGTGAAAGGAACTTCTATTATATACCAGAAGGTGGAAAGATAGTTATTGAGGCTGGATCCGATGTAGCCCACTCTCTTGGTAAACAGATATTCTGTTTAGTGGGAAGTACTAAAGTAGTTACCAGTCGTGGTCCAATGCGATTAGATGAAATGTACCAGCAACAAGACCCCGGCTTGATGGTATATTGTTTTGGAAAAGAGCTACATTGTAAACCATTTCACGAAGTAGTTCTTATTAAATTTGTACATGATACAGTAGCGCTGCAACTTGAAGATAGTACTATCGTAGAGGGTACTCCAGAGCATCTAATGTTGCATCGCAGTGGCATATACAAGAGGTTAGATGCTTTCAATATAAATGACCGACTATTTAGCCCTAACAACCCTAGAGGGATTAAGATTCGAGCTATTTACGAAGTTCATCACCATGACCCCATCCCAGTATATGATGTACAAGATGTGGAATATTACCATAACTTTTTAATATATGGCAATAGCTGCAATTTAGTGTCCCATAACTGTGGATTCATGGATGAGATTAACTTTGCTAAATCTGGTATTAAAGATATTAACAAAGCAAAAGCCAACATAAAAGCAACGTATGATAGTATAGTTGCTCGTGTGGAAGGTACATTCCGTCAAAATGGTGAGGTGTGGGGTAAGATCTTCGCTGTGTCTTCCAAAAAGGGCGATTCCGACTTTATGGAAGATCACATACAACAGCAGATGACTGCTGGTAATGAACATATGATCGTCTTTGATAAACCACAATGGGAAGTACTACCACCGGGCCAATTTAATCCAGAAAAATTCTACATTGCTATTGGAGATAGACATCATAGAGGTTTTGTAGTTGAAAATGATAGCGAACAAGCCTTAGCAGAACTTAAAGAGCAGGGTTACCAGTTAATGCAAGTTCCTCTTGACATGAAAACCAACTTCCTCGCGGACTTTGATATCTCTTTAAGAGACCTTGCTGGAATAGCAGTACCAGGTGCTTTATCATTTATTTCTCAGGATATTCTGGATACTAACATAGTACAAGATAGGCAGAATCCATTCTTAAATGAGATACTTGAAATTGGTACCAAAGATTCTTATACTATCGAAGAGTTCTTCCATTTAGAGCTAGTACCAAAATACATAAAGAATATGGATTTGTTCATTCATTTGGACCTATCTCTGAATGATGACAAATCCGGTATTTCTGGATCTGGCATAGTAGATAGAAAAGACATCGTCCAAGATAGTGGTAAAACTGTATCTATGCCAGTATTCGCCCATGCTTTCTCTGTGGATATTAAAGCCCCTCGTGGTGATAAGATTCCATACGCGAAGATAACTAACTTCATCGTATGGTTGAGATCGCAGGGCTTCAATATAGAACTTATCAGTCGAGACCAGTTCCAATCCGAATACATGGCACAGCTGTTAGAAGCTCAAGGGTTTAAAACAGAGAAAATCTCTCTGGATAGAACACCAGATGGGTATATGGCTCTAAGGTCTATTTTGCTGGAGCAAAGAGTACAGATGTTAGATGTTAAACTACTACAAGATGAGCTTATTTATCTTCAAAGGGATTCTCTAACCGGTAAAGTAGATCACATGGTAGGTAGATGCTTTACTGGAGATACAATGATTAAACTTGCCTTCGGTGGAAGTAAGTCCATTTTGGATCTACTCCTTGATTATAAATCCGGGGTTACAAACTATCTATATTCCTATGACAGACTTAGTGGAGAAATTATTCGTCAAAGAATAAGAAAAGTATTCCAAACCATGATAACCACTGAACTTGTAGAAGTAGTACTGGATGATGGAGAAAAAGTAAGATGTACCCCTAACCATAAGTTCATGATGGCAGATGGGTCTTATAAGAAAATCAAAGATATAGCCCCAAATGAAGATCTCATGGGGATGAACTTGATCAAAGGAATTAAGTCTGTTACTAGAATAGAAGTAGAGCCAACCCCAGTATATGATATTGAAATGGATATCATTCCAAACTTTGCTCTGCAATCTGGTATATTCGTACATAACTCAAAAGATATGGCAGATAGTTTTGCTGGCTCTATCTGGTGTGCTATGCTTCATGGAGATGGTGCTCCAGTTAGTAGAGCAAATGTAGTGAAGGCGATAACTAGTGTCAATGGATCCAGATCCTCTATACCAAGAGATGCTAGAAATCTACCTTCCATGTTTCCAGGGTTAAATTTCAATCCGGGTTCCCGTGGTAGACGATGAAAGTTTACCACTAACCATACAAACAAAACCGTTGTTCGTAAGGAGGAACAAGTAAAATGTATGTTAAAGACGCATTGAGACCAGGTCAATTTGTGACCATGGTACCGGTAGGCCTTCCAGTTACTCTTCAATACAATAAAAAGGGCATTCTGGAAAAAATCTATAGGGATTATGGAGAGGATAGGGTAGACATAACCTCTACTTTATTTGATATTGTTTTCCATAATAAGATGGTCCCAACTTCCATAACTGTTAAAGATGGGGACACAATGGTAGAGGGGGTATTTTATCGGAATAAATTCTATTGCGGCGATGGAAAATGCGAAGAAATCGCCTCGGAAGGTATCATTCATGACATTCAAGTAGATCATACCGATATCCATTTTGCGGCAGGTAACGTATATAGTTATGCCGCCTCTTTCAAAGATGCTAACACCATTAGAAGATGGCTTAAAATGTCCCTATTTGATCTGCTTCCCGGTTTTATTGTACCAGTACTCATGAATAAGGATGGCATGTATAACTTGGTAGCTTCGCAGGTTAAACTATCTTCTCCAGACCTAAAAGCATACTTAGATAATAAAACCCCTCTCATTTCTCGGTATATGGTATTTGGTGCTACTGCGGTACAACATGTACATACTAATCTAACCCAAGTAGTAATTACTAAAATCTTACGGTATACCGATGAATATGGTGCGTACCATATAAAGCTTAATGCTAAAGGTTGGAACAAAAGTATTCCTTATTCTACTGCTTCTCATTTCCATATTAGACAGAAAGTCAATGTGGTATTAGATAACGCCCAGGATATTGTATATACCTCTGCTGCAGATGGAGACGTTTTAAAACCGTATGACGCAATCATTCATTGTGACTGGTGTGGAAAGGTATTTAGTGCTGGTGCTTATAAAGATGAGACCATCTGCCCGGATGCACATTGCTTGAGCAGACAGTTCTTAGATATGGAACATATGTTCAATGTACTGGGCCTACCAAGTTTGCAGTATAGTGAATATGAAAAACTATGCCAAGAAAAATCTATCATGTGGTTACCGGATTTATTCTTGCTTCCTCAATATAAAGATGTAAAATTGGAAGTCACCTTGGATAAATTGCTCGATGCTATCATTCCTGTGTTTGCTGTACCTGATAGACAAAGTATTCAATCCTTAGTAAACCACTGCAGTAACACTAAATCCACTCTACAGCATTATATCCATAATCCTGATAGAATTGTTACTGACTTTGGATTGCCAGCATTTAAGATGAATAAACTAGTAGGCTGGTTATCTGATAGTCAGAATGCTAAGGCTGTAGAAACTTTGATGTTTTCAGATAACTTTGAAATCATCAGCACCGGACTTAGGTTTGAAGGTGCTCCTATATTTAGGAATAGAATCATAATGGTGACTGGAGATTTCTCCCATGGAAGTAAAGAAGATGTAGCAAATATTTTAAGAAGTTATTCTGCTACCGTAACTTTCCAATATGATGATACTGTACAATGTGTACTTGTTGGGGATAGTAAAACCGATATTGATGGGCAGGCGATTCGTCAAGCCAGATGGGACCATGTACCTGTTATGGACGAAGCAGATTTCTTTGCACAATATGAAATTGACGACGACCTAATCAAGAATGGGCTAATGTGAGCCTTATATAATATAGTAGGCAGGTGATAACATTATATGGCTAGACGAAGTCATTGGGTTCAAAAACTATTGAAGCCCAGATCAAATAAAAACCAGAATTCGTGGATAAGATCTTTCATCGCTGGGTCCATGTATAGAATGTCTGATATGCGTGGGGATACCGATATTGCTACCATCAAGACCCAAATTGATGTAATGAGAGCTTTAGCAAGAGACTCCCAGGTCAATACCGCTCTATCTTATTATGCTACAGACGCTACTACAGTTAATACTGCTGGGCAGATTATCTGGGCAACTTCCGATGATAAAAACTGTGCAGAAATAATCAATACCCTATTTAAAAGATGGAAAGTTAATGATTACGCTAGAGACCATATTCTGGAACTAGCAACCATTGGGAATTTGTATATTCCAACCACTAACTTATATCGAGAAGAGCCAAGTAAAACTAGAGCAAGCATTGGAGTAGCATTGGACCTAAACTCTGTACCTGATCCAGATTTTGACATCATTCCAAGTTCTAAAGTCTCTCCTGAAGATGTAGTTCATCTATATAGCATGGGCCAACCCATGGGCTATATTTTAGATTATGAAGATGGTGTAACCGGATATGTAGTACACCCAGAAGAATCTATCATTCATTTTTCTCTGGGTGGTCTGCTTGGGGATTATAGCATTACTACCCGGGATAAGAATAATGAAGAGGTAGAATATGATATTAAGTTTGCTCAACCCCTTATGGATAGGGCAGCACAGCCTACTCAAACCTTAAGCTTACTTGAAGATGCTCTGGTTTTATCTTCTTTGATTCGTACAGTTAAATTTATCAATGTAGAATGTGGTAACGCAGAAGAGGAAGAAGTTCAAGTCATTCTTCAGCAGCTTAAAGATATGATTGAGCAGCAGTTATCTTTGAACACTGCGAGTGGAGACACCCAATCTTTCATCAATCCTCAATCCCCAAATAATCTCATATACTTGCCAAGAGTCAAAGGTCAAGATGCAGTATCCATCACAGACCTCAATATGGCAGAAGCCTCAGATGCAGATTCAAAGTTGCTTAACTATTATCTGGATAAGAAGTTATCAGTATTAGGTGTACCAAAAGAGGCAATGAACTTTTCCAGTAATGAAGGTCTTGGCGGTGCTGGATCTGTTCTATCCCAAAGATCTGCTCTATATGCAAATTCTCTCCAACGTCTAAAAACTGCATACATGCAGGGCTGGACAGATGCTATCAATACTTACTTCATAATGAGAGGTATGTCCGGATTAGTTGATAAATTTACACTTCATATGTCAGAAATCGTAACCCAGCAATCTACTATCACTTTTGAGAAAAGAGATGCTGCTATCGGTCAAGCAAATTCTATTGTGGAACTACTTCAAAGTGTTGGGGTGGATAATGCGGAAGACTATAAACAAGCTATCACAGAAATCTTATCCGAGGTTCTACCAATGACTGGTGCAAATGTAGAAAGTTGGAGATTAAATGTAGCTGGTGGGGAAGGAGATGAAGGTAGTGTATAGTACTGATCTATCTTCCCTATTTTTTCATGATCTAAAGAAGTACAACGTTACCAACTTTAAATGTATTGAGAAAGCAGATTTAAGTAAAGAAGACGCTATGGTTCATAAAGCTCTTAGTTCAGTAGTTACTCGATTCTTTATATTCCAAGAACGTCATCCAGAAATTAGTCCCCAGGATATGAGAATCCTTTATTTTAAACTGAGAATAGATGCTATTGCCAGATACTTTGCTGAGTATCCAGCATCTTCTTATGAAGACTTAAGGCTTTTCCAATATGAATTGCAGAAATATGCTAGAGCTGCCAGAGGGGAGGATGAAGAAAATGATACCGAATCCATCGTGGCCTCTTAGATATAAAATCAGTAAATGGGAACAATTAAAAGGTGCCATGTCCAATACTAGTAGGGCACTTCATATTGTAGTAACCAAGTTTCTTAATGATAAAAGACTTGTTGGTACCAGAATTAAAGTAGAGCATGATACCTTTGGCACTTTATTTGCCACTATTGTAGATGTTAATGGCACTTTAACTACCGATACCCCAGAACAGGATACCTTCGTGATGACGCCTGGGCAAATATTAGCAGAGCTACGCAAATGGGGATTTGAGATAGAGTACAATCCAATGAGAGAACTATCTGGTAACCAGATTAACTTCTTGATGACGATTAGGGATCTCCATTTTGATAAAATCCGAATTATGTCTGTATATGATTACGTCAATGGGGTACAGGAGTTTAAATGGTATGTAGTAGCTTTCCAGATAGATCCTTTGGGTGATTGGGTGAATGCCGGATATTCTGTGAGTAGGGACGAATTCAATAACGCCATCAACTCTGGTTATGCTATGAATATTAGTGCTATATCCGAAGCTAAAAATTATACATGGGATTGGTTATATAATTGGGTTGGTGGTATCAATGACATCCTCGAAGCCAACTCCTAAGTATGTTGAATCTTTCAAGCAGCAGAGTGAGAAGGATATAAAGAAGCAGTTAGAGCATCAAACCATACAGTTAATGAAAAAAGCATTGAGAGGTGGTCCAAAGTGTCCCAAAATTTAATACAAGAAGACATAAAGTTAATGCGGGATAGATATGATGAAGCCTTAGAGATGCTTGGTATCCCTGCGAAGTACCAATTTCCAAATATTCCAGATAGTAATCTATATGGGGAACCTGTTATTGATAGCTACTCTGTACCGGAGGATGTATATATCTTTTTTGAAAGTGCTCCAAAGCTTAAGACATTCAAACGTCTGGGATGGGTAGTAGAAAATGATGGGGATCTTCCATTTCTTATCCATTGTAGTTTTCATCTACCCAAACTTCAGAAGGATTGTATATTTGAAATAGCAGGTCAACATGCAGAGGTGAAGGGTAGAAAATTTAGAGTGACAGAGCTGACTACCGACCTTCAAGCCCCAGACCATGTAACCTGTCAAGTGGTTCCAGCCTACGAAGAACAGCTGGTTGGACGCACTAGCAAGGAAGTGGAGAAGAGGTTCAATAAATCTAATAACTTCCTCAAGCCTAATGTGGATTATAGAGGTACTGAAATGACTAAAAAGAAAGGAGAGTAATGCTATATGTTAAGATTATATGATGAAGCGATAGCGGAAGATCTTAAAAATTCATTCAATCCTGATATGGCAGGCTCTCCAGTAGTAAAAGTAATGGATGCAGAAGGTATCGTCAATCTAGCAGCTCAAGTCCAGGAGGATAGACCTACTTTTCCATTGATATGTGTGGTTAGGAATGAAAATTATGATATAGATACCGACCGCACTAACTTTACTATGATGAAGCGTGGGGTTGCTAAAGTAATGGACCCAGAAACCAACAATTTATATTATGAAAGAGCTATCCCCATCACATTGAGTTATACTCTCACCATATTGATGACCAATCAAATTGATATGGATGAGCTAGTGCGTGAGCTAATATTTAAGTATACTTCTATGTACTTCTTAAGCATTGACCTACCATACGAAAGTAATAGAAGAATGAGGTTTGGGGTAACTATCGACACTTCCATCGCTATCGAAAGAGAATCTGGGGCATTCAACTGGTTGAACGAGGGTAGGTTGTATCAAACCATGATACCATTAAAAGTAGATGGGGCAGTGCTACTTCATTATACTCCAGCAAAACTTACTCGTACCGAGTACGAAGTAGAAGCTCTTCCTCCTCAATAAAATAGCTTACACCTTTAATAAGTTTAGCACAAGCGTCACGAATCAATGTTAAAATATATACCATTATGAATGGGGTGAATAGTTTGAAATACAAAAATTTATCCCTTACAACTAAAAAGTTTTATGGGGTAACTTTCAAGCCGGGCGAAACGAAAGAGGTACCTGGGTATATCAATGATCCAAAGTTTGTTCGGATTAAAGATGAAGTAAAAACTGCTCCGGTGGCTAATAAGCCTGTAAGTACCTCTAATAATAGAACGCCTGTCAAAGAAGAAACGAAAGCAGAGGTGACTAAATAATGGCGCAAATTGTAATCAATGAAATTTCCCAGAACTATCAATACTCTGTTGCGAATGCTAACTTTGCTACAGTAGCAATGCCTATCACCTCTTGCTGGGGTCCTGCGTATCTAGATATTGCAACTTTAGGTATTGATAAGGAAGCCATGCTAGAAAATACCACTTGGGCGAGATTCCCTGCTACGCAGGCAGGTCTAGAGTCCTTCGTAAGTACTTATAGGGGTCCTGCTAGCAACTATAGACTTGCCAAAGACTATAGCTACCAGATGGCGATGACTTTACTATCTTCTGGCTATGATGTACTTGTATGCCGTCTATGCCCGGGTACTTATGCAGAAGGTTCTTTCACAGTTGGTACTGTTGCAGAGGGGGTTTTTACTCCTGATGCTTCTGGTGCTACTTTCCAGATTAAAGCAAAATACCCTGGATCTTTTGGTAATGCTATTCAGGTTACTGTCCAGAAGGTTTCTAGATACTTGAATAACAACCTGGGTGCACTCCAGCTATATACTTACTGGAATGTAATTGTATATGTAGTAGATGCGAGTGGCCTAAAGACTTCTGTGGAAAATCTATCCTTCGTACTAGACGAAGACAATAGCACAGATACTTTACTCCATATCAACGAAATTGAATCTAACTTCTTAACTTTCATTTGCAGTAAGTGCAACGATAAAATGGATTTCCAGGTACCAAGCCTATCTAATCCCCGCAATATGATCAATACCAGCACTGGTCCTATTGAATTGAGATTAACTGGTGGCGATGATAAAGCAGCAGATTTAGAAAGTGCAGATGCTATGATTGAAGCAGCTGCAACCCTGGCTACTGCTAGATATGGTCCTATCGCAGGTACTGGTGCTTATGCTGGTGCTATCGCAGCATTAAATGGTCAGGTAGACGAAGTAAAAGCAAGTACTATTCTATATAGAGAATGGCTATACAATTCCACTATTGAGGTATTTGAACTTCTAAAAGATAAGCTAACTTATAACTTCAATAGACTTATTGCCTCCGGCTGGGACGACCAGGACTTCAACTTCTTAAACGATTCAGAAGTAGGTATTGATATCGTAGACCTATCTCCTCTACATCTTGCTCTAATGGATACAGCATATCATAGCAGATGTGGTACAGCACTACTTGATATTCCAAGAAGTCTTGCTAGACAATATGTATGGAACGAAAGTACTGTCGCTGGAAAAGAGGGTTACGCCCAGAAACTGGCAAGATATATTCCAGATAATGCTGCTATGGACGTAAACGCCTCTCTATATCAAACCCACTCTGCCCTATTCGCTCCATGGGGTCAATATCAATATGCAGGTACTTCAAAGCAATATGCAGCAGCTCCATCTTTCCTGGCATTGCTAATTCAAAGAGCAATGATTCTAAACCAAACTGTCCAATATGAATGGATTCTTCCTAGCAATAGAAAGCATAGCCTCAATATTGGAAAACTTGCTTATACAGTACCAAAGAAAGTACTGGATGAGTGGCAGCAACTAGATGGTGTTGGAGTTAATGCTTTAACGAATATTCCAGATTTGGGACAAACTGTCTGGGGAAATTCAACCTTATATGAGGTGCCACCTGCAGTATACCAGGCTCTGGCAAACCTCTCTACCCGCTACCTCGTCAATGCCGTAGAAGATATGGCTTACAGATGTGGTATCCAAATCACATTCAAATATAACAATAATGAAGCCTATGAAAGCTTTCAGATTGGTATGAGTCCTTTACTTGATACCATGAAGAATGTTGGAGCTATTTTGGATTATCGGATTGAAATGTCCGCGGATATAAACGGACTCGAGCACGTGAATGCCAATACGGTCATTGGTAAAATTTACTTGGTAGTACCTGGTGTCATTAACGATATCTACGTTGACCTCATTGTACTTCCTCCAGCAGTTGATCTGGACACCTATATCCAATAAATCAATAGCGAAAATCGTTAAAATATCCAGATGGGTCTATGACCTGTCTGGATATTTTTTATGTTTAGAGGTTTTGAGGGATGAAAAATATCTGTAAGAGATGTGGTAAAGAGTTTGAAGATAGATATAAGCGTACTGTGTGCCCCGAGTGTAGAGTACAAAAGTGTGCGATTTGTGGTAAAGAGTTTGAAGTTACTGCGAATTCTCCTTTAGCGAAGTGTTGTTCCCCGAAATGTAGAGGTGAGTATGCAAAGTTAACTGGACTTTCTAAACAACGCACCCAAAAAGCCAAACAGACCTTACAAGATAAGTATGGAGTAGATAATCCCAATGCCTTCCAGCATGAGCCTAAGATTTGTGAATATTGTGGTAAAGAGTTCATCCCAAACAGTGCTAGACAAAAGTACTGCGAAGGTCCTCACTATGGTCCATGCCCTATATGCGGCAAGCCGGTAGAGATAAAGGATATGAATAAGGGACCCAGTACCTGTTCCGAAGAATGCAGACTTAAACTTATACAGAAAACTAGTTTAGAGAAGTATGGAGCTAGTAATGTATTTGCTTCTGACTATGGTAAAGAGAAAATCAAAGAAACCATGCTACAAAGGTACGGGGTAGAAAGTCCTTTGCAGTCTGAGCAGTTAAAGCAAAAGTTTACAGAAACCATGTTAGAGAGATACGGGGTAGAAAGTCCTTTGCAAAGTCAAACAATTAAGGATAAAGTATCTTGTACGAATTTAAAGAACCTTGGAGTGCAGTGGCCTACCCAGAATGAGCAGGTCAAGGAAAAAGTTGCCTATACCATGCTAAAAAGGTATGGCGGGATAGGTATTGATAGTGAAGAGATTTATAAAAAGATACAAGCTTCTATGTTAGAGAAGCATGGGGTTATCAATCCTATGCAAAATGAAGATATTCAACAAAAAGCACAACAAACTAATTTAGAGCGGTATGGGGTTACTAATCCTATGCAACATGATAATACTAAAGAGAAAATAAAGCAGACCAACTTACAAAGGTATGGTACTACTACTTCGTTACTCAACGAGGAAGTAGAAGAAAAAGTCCGTCAAACTAACTTGGAGAGGTATGGCACAGATAACATATTCAAAACTGAAGAAGGTCAAAAGTTAGCAAGGCAAGGTGTGCGTGCTAAGTATGGAGTGGATAATGTAGCATCAGTTCCAGAAATAAGGGATAGGATTGCTAGCACTTGTAAAGAAAAGTATGGTACTACTTCTTGGAAATCTTCCCCAGAGGGTATCCAGTTTGCTATGTTAGACCCTAGTAAATATGTACAGTATGAAAAGTTTCTGGAGAATCCAGAACAGTTTATAGCAGATAACTTTGATCATAGCCCGAGTATATGGGAGCTCACGCAAGTTACCGGGGTAACTGCTTGTACCATTGGTGACAAACTAAAAGAAGCAAACTGTCAACACCTAGTTACCTATAAGAAAAGCATTATGGAACAGGAAGTAGTAAGATACTTATATGAAATATGCCCTGGTATAGTTTTAGAAAGGTGTAGAAGAAACCTAATTGCGCCTTATGAAGTTGACATCTATCTGCCAGAATATAAAATTGGAATAGAATGTAATCCGACCTACACTCACAACTCTAGTTTTGGGACTTATTATGGAGACCCACCAAAAGACAGAAAGTATCACGCTATGAAAAGTAGAATGTGTGAAGAAGTTGGAGTAAAACTAGTACATATATTCGGATACGAATGGAGCAACCATAAAGAAGTAGTAAAATCCAGATTGCGTAATATGCTTGGTTGCAACCCATACGTGTATCATGCTAGAAAGCTAACTTTGAAGGAAGTACCGGCACAGGAAAGTAAAGGCTTTCTTAACCATAATCATATGCAAGGCTATACCTCCAGTGCTGTACGTCTTGGATTATATGATGGGAAAGAGTTAATTTCTTTAATGACCTTCTCAAAACCCAGAGGAAGTTTAGGATATTCTTCCCAATATGGCGAAAATACCTGGGAATTAACCCGGTTTTGTACTAAGCTATATACTAATTGCGTAGGAGGAGCATCTAGGTTATTTACCCATTTTATTCGGGAGTATACACATACTATGGTTACTTCGTTTTCAAATGGTAGCAATACCACTGGTAATGTTTATCCGATATTGGGATTCCATAAAGTTGGAGATGTTCAACCTGGATATGTATGGGTTAACTTGAAGGATGATACATATTTAAGTAGAGTTGCTTGTCAGAAGCAAAATCTTCCAAAGTTGTTTGATGAGCCGGATTTAGATATTCAAAATCAAACCGAAAAGCAGATCATGGAAGCCCATGGATATGCTAGAGTTTGGAATAGTGGGCTTATAAAATGGGAGTATACTCGTTCTTAATGAATTATTAACCTTTTAAGCTAATCCAATTCGTTATAATAAATATAGAAACTAAAACTTACACTATATTTGGAGGTTACTGAAATGAAATTTAAGAAAGAAATGCTGTTACCCGAGGCGGAACCATTTACTAATACTTGCACCAATAAAGAATTGATTGATATGCTGGCAGAGTTGTACATGTAGGTAGGTCCTTACACTTCTCCAAAAGATAAGTACATCACCCAGAGAGTCGCTATTGCTACTGCAGTTGTAAGTTTGCTCAACAAGACTAAAGATTTGCAGATCTATGGGCATACGTTTGCTATTTTGTATGATTATCTCAAACAGTTCGATAAAGATTGCGAAGAGGCCAAGTAACTATGGTTTATTCTTATTCAGGTACCAATTTCAATATCCATCAAATCGCGAATAGCGGTCAATGCTTTAGATGGAAATGGGTTGATGGTGCAACTAATCAGTACTATAAAGTACCTATATATGATTTTGATGCTAAGGTGATGAATGAAGCAAACGAGGTACTAGTAAGTACAGAAGCTTCAGAGTATCTAGTTCGCCGATATTTTGATGTGGATACAGATTACTCACAGATCATCTCAGAAATTCCAGAAGATGATGAATTTCTCAAGAAAGCAGTAGATACTTTTTCGGGATTGCGTATACTGATACAGCCTCTATTTGAAACTATTGTATCGTTTATTATTTCTCAAAATAATAATATCCCGAAGATCAAGAAAAGTATCGAAGCTCTTTGTGAGCAGACCGGTGGAAGCTTCCCTGGCCCCGCGGATATGTGTAAAGTGAATCTAAATAGATGCGGACTAGGGTATAGACAAAACTACATTGAAGATTTAATTCATCGCCATTACTTCATTCCTGAGGAAGGTAGCAGTTATAAGCAGGTCATGCAGTTTTATCAAAACTTCAAAGGAATTGGCCCAAAGGTGGCAAATTGTATCTGTTTATATGGTTTGCATTATTTGGAGGCTTGCCCCATTGACGTTTGGATGAAAAGAATTATTGATAAGCGGTATGGTGGAAAGCCCCCAGAGTGGATGAATTCCAAGTATGCTGGAGTATACCAGCAATATTGTTTCTACTATGAACGTTATTTAAGTGGGAGGGGTATTTAATTGAGCGTTAAGTCATACCGAAGACGACACAAACGATGTTTGTATTGTAGATTTCATGACAGATCTCGAATATTTCTTCCGTTCCATATAGCTCAGTCCAATCCATATATTGGATGGTGCAAAATACGTCTAAAACATACCAATGGAAAACTACCTAGGTGGTTTTGTAAAGAATATGAAGTTAAGGAGGATGAATAATGACCTTGACAGAACTGCAGAATATTTTGGGAGAAAGGATTAAAGTTGCAATTGATGATTCTTTAAGCCCAGAAGATCGCAAACGGGAAGCGGAGATCAGCCAAACCGTAGCAAGTCTAGCTAAGCAGATGATCAATAATGCGGATGTCGTGCTTAGAGCAGACAAGCTTTCGGCAGAGGGCAAGTTACAAAACAGTCATATTTCTAGGATGATTTAGATGAGACATCAATATACGCAGGAAGAGAAGCAGTTCATATTAAACCATCTTAGAGACTATTCCAGTTATTCTGACTTTGTGGAGGTATTCAATCGTACTTTTAGTACACAAGTGGATGTTTCCTCTATTAGAGATCTATGTACAAAGAGGTTACATTATGGTATCGGCAAAAATTCCGGTCAATATCGATGCAACCATCGCGATAAATCTGTACCTATAGGTACTACTAGGGTTTCTGCTAATGGTTGTACTTATGTTAAAGTATCTGATACTATGTCCGGATTTTCCGGATATAGAGAACCAGATTGGATACCATTACAAAAGAAAATGTATGAAGATGCCTATGGGAAGATTAAACCTGGACAAATGGTATGTTTCTTGGATTGCAATCATCAGAATTTCGACATTGATAATTTATATTGTATTGATCGCAGGATAGCAATTAGGATGGCTCAGAACGGGTGGTGGTCTAGTAACAGAGACATTACTTTAGCTGGAATCAAATGTATAGAGTTACAGATAGCTCTTAAAGATTAATGATGTGGTGAGGAGAATTTACAATGAGATTGAAACCGCATGAGGTGCAGAAGTTTTGCAAGGTGAATCCTATCGACATGTTGCTTGGTACAGGTCACTGCGATTATGGAAAAGATTGTGCTACCTGTCAATATTTACTCGTTAATAGGTACCTGGAAAGTAAAAAATGTACTGGTCCGGAGGTAGAATAGTATGAAGCAAATTACTGAGGATATGCTGAAGCAGTTTAATGAACAGGTCCTGAAGATTCATCCACTAGAACTGGTTATGGGAGGAGGTTGCACAGTTGGGTGTGTCAAAATCCAGTTGAAACCTAATCCGTTCATCGAAAGTTCTATTGTTAATCTTTCTGAATGCTTTTATGATGTATTGAACAACTATTTTGAGCAGGTGTATGAAATTGAATTGAATTTCAATAATACCGGTACAGTTTTCTGGAGTAAAGGATGACTAAAAGACAACTTAGATACTTCAATCAAGCAAAAGATATAGCACAGCAATCAGATTTTCCAAGAGTGCATATTGGGGCAATAGTGGTATATAAGCACCAGGTTATCTCTAAGGGATGTAATACTTGTACTAAGACCCATAGAATCCAGTCTCAGTTGAATAAAAAGAGATTCAGTGAGAATTCTAGTGGAATGCTTCATGCAGAGGTAGCAGCACTACTTCCTGTCATCAATAAGTTTGATTTATCTGAAGCGGTCATATACATATATAGAGAAAATAAATTAGGTCAGCTTGCTATGTGTAGACCGTGTAAAGGGTGTATGTCCTTTATCAGAGCTTGTGGAATAAAGAAAATTTATTATACAACCTATGATGGGTATGCTGAAGAGTATCTGGAGGATTAAGTATGAAGATCAAGCATATTAGAAAAGATAATGATGTCAACGCCGCTATTGAAGCGATGATGACTTCTATGTATTACCAGGATGATAGTGAGATTGGTTGTTTCTGGTACGACTCTGAAAGGGAAGAGTTATTCGGAGTTAGTTCTGTACCAGCTACTTCTATGAAGTTTTATAATAGTACTCAATTTAATGCCTTAGTAAGGACTGGTCCAAAACTCCATGAAGCTATCTGGAAGAAAGAATACTTTAAAGGTAAGGACAAAAGATTTCAAGGAGACTATACCCAAGTACCGAGAGGCAGAATATTTGAATTTTCAGATAGAGGTTTTGTAGTTATGGTGGGTCATTGGATTGACGATTATCCTGAAGCTAAGCCATTGATCCTGGATGAATTTGATCTTCCAACTAATACCGAATTTCGTATCGATGAACATTGGGATATTGGTCATGGATGGTCTCAGGAGTTTTAAGGAGGTGTAGAAATGTCAGATTTCCATAACCAACAAACTTCAATAGCTAGAAAAAGTCATACATGTAGTTTATGTGGTCAAGAAATTACAGTAGGTGAAAAATATGAAAGATGGACTGGTAAGTGGTGTGGGGATTTCTACAATCAATATTTTCATTTAACTTGTTGTGATTTAGTTGAGGAATATATTGGTCTTACTTTTGGAGAAGAGGAATGGTCTACTGATTGGATTCACGACTGGTTATATGACGAATGCTGCAGAAATTGTTCTGAAAGAGATGACTGTGAATTAAATGTATTTCATTGCGATACGGTTTTGAATAAAATTCTTAAAAGGAGTGATAATCATGATTCTTAATTCTTTACAGAATAATTTAGAAGAACTACAATCTAAACATCCTGAATATGCTGGTCTTGTTGGAGACACACAGTTTATCTTGATGTGGTTCAAGATTCTTGCTAAAGATACTAGACGTAGCTGTAATCAAAAGTGCACGCAGCCAGTGTGCGATCCGTTAGAAATGGTGTGCTGTAACTACTATGATCCGCAATATAATACATGCATTCTTGATATGTTACTCCATGATTAATTTTTAATAGAGTAAGAATCGTTAATGAAGATAGCAGATAATTTCTGCTATCTTTTTTATTTGACGAGAGGTGGATATATGGAGAAGAACCCTAACAATTTTTCTCAATGGTTTTCTAAACTAGAAGAAGGCAGACACGCTATTGAAATGGCAGGACTAAAGCTTCCTAGATCTTGGTGGTTTGATGTTCCAGAAATCGTACAAAGATCATGGTATGCTTACGATAGTGGAATGAAATACGAAGAATTCAGTAAATACATTACAGATTTCGTGAACAGTATTTCTTTCGTATTCGATGAATGTTCCTTTGTGTTCAATAAAAATGGTACTTTTTCAGATAAGTTTGATTTCAATAATTGTATAAGCACAAAACATAATGTTAAAGAACATCTGATGAACATCAATTATAATGCTTTGTGCGTCGGTGCCAGAGGTACTGATGAAGTAGTATTTCGAGAAGTAATTCCATTTGATTGGCATATAACGCCTACTATTTATCAAGGATTGCCACTTAGACCTGAATTCCGAGTATTTTATGATTTTGATACCAATAAAGTATTATACATCCATAACTACTGGGACCATGATTACTGCTATGAAAATATTTCTAGAAATGTTACTGACAAAATTGTATGGAATGCCCATCATGATTATATCGACAAAATGTATGGAGAGCATAAGAAGGATGTCGTCAATAAAATTGATATCGCTATGCTGGGAGTTAATATGACCGGAAAATGGAGCATTGATGTTTTGCTGGATGAGTGGGATAACTATTGGCTGATTGATATGGCAAAGGCAGAGAATTCAGCATACTGGAATCCAGAATTAGTTAAATAGAAAGGAGTTAAATTTATGAATCTCTATGAAGTGTAAAAGATGCATATGATGCCGAACAGGCTTTAGAAAGTATGGATACTAAACATGAGAATCCGATGTATACCGCTATGAGGATTAGTAGAATTACTACCCTGCACGATGTCATCAACCGGCTGATGGCTACTGATGAATATCAGGAGGGTCTTAATACTACTAAAGTTAGTTACGGTATTCCAACTTTGACGTTTGAGGCAAAGTAAAGATAAGCTCAGATCAGCAGAGTATTGAAGGAGGAATTTAATTTGCTTTGTTATCATCATAATGATTTAGACGGCAGATGCGCCGCAGCAGTGGTAGCCCATTACTTTAAAGATAAGAATCCGGGTAATTATATTGAAAGCGATTATAGCAGCCTTAAAACCGAACTATGCCGGAATAACGACCAGGTATTCATCGTCGATTATTCTTTTACAGAAGATACCATGCAGGACCTACTGGATATCTGCGAAAGGGCAAGGAGAGTAGTTTGGATTGACCACCATGACAGTAGTATTGATCTTGTCCATAAGCATCCAGAATTAAGAGATATAGGTAATCTTCGTATTCGTTTAAGTAAAGAGCAATCTGGGTGTTATCTTACCTACCAGTACTTCTATAATGCTAGTCAGGGTGGAGTACCATTGTTTATTCAACTAATTTCGGATTACGATAATTGGAACCATAAAAATCCAGGATGTACTGAGTTTCACACTGGTATGAATTTTCAGGATACTAGCCCTACTTCCGAAATATATAGAACTCTGTTTTCAGATTGGGATGAATACATGCAACTAGTTGCTGAGGATGATACCCCACCCCTTTCTCAATTTGAAGATATCCAGATTTCGCATATGTATAATGCAAATTGTCTCTTGAATATGCAAGCTATCTGGAAGCAAGGGTATTTATTGACGGCGTACCAATACGAGCAGAACTTACTATTGAGGGATAACTACGGATTTGAAAGTTATCTTGACAACATCAAATGCTTCTGCGTTAATGCTAAAGGAAATTCTTTGATATTTGGGGATAAGATAGAAGAGTACCCTATCTGTGTAACATTCATATTTGATGGAGAAGCATACAACTATTCCGTATATAGTGCCGATGAAAGTATCTCTTGTAAAGAAATCGCAGAACGTCATGGTGGTGGAGGTCATAAGAGTGCAGCAGGATTTAGAAGTCCGGATGTGTTAGTATAAGGAGGAGTTCCATTGGGTAAGTTTGGAAATATTCAAGCCTATGACTTCCAGAAAGCAATCGCTCGTAGAATGGAAGATAAGTATAACTATTACTGCGAATTTCCAAAAAGTTATGAAGAGGTGGTTATCAAAGTTTACTCCTCTTGGGTAGCTAAATATGAAAAAGATCAAAGTAAATTACTCTGCGAAACTTCTTTTTCTTTTGAATATTTAGAGGGTATAGACGTATATGACCCTAAGGTTATTAACAAGATATGCAGGGAGATGTTAAAGGACTCTTCATTAAGTTGAAGGTCCTTTATTGGTATTCACAGTTTTAAATTTGAAAGGAGCAGGTATCTGTGTATGTTGAAGAATGGTTAGGGGAAGATAACCAGTTGGGTATTGACATCTGGAATCGAAAGTACCGTAATGGTGAGGAGACTTTCGATGAATGGCTGGATAGAGTGTCCGCTGGGGATGAACGTGTTAAAGAGTTAATCCGTAGTAAGAAGTTCTTATTTGGTGGAAGAATTCTGGCAAATAGAGGGTTAGCTAAGGAAGGACGTAAGATAAGTTACAGCAACTGCTACGTGGTTTCAAAACCAAATGACGACCTAGAGTCCATTTTTGATACCGCAACTAAACTTGCGCGTACTTATTCTTATGGTGGAGGATGTGGGGTAGATATCTCTAATCTTTCCCCAAAGGGTGCTAGAATTCATAATGCTGCAAAAGAAACCTCCGGGGCTGTATCCTTTATGGATTTATATTCTCTGGTAACAGAACTCATTGGGCAGAATGGTCGTAGAGGTGCGTTGATGATTTCTATCGACTGTAAGCACCCAGACGTGTTAGATTTCATCAAGATTAAAACCGACCTCAATAAAGTCACTAAAGCCAATATCTCTGTAAGAATCAGCAAAGAATTTATGGAAGCGGTTAAAGCCGGAACAGAATTTGCTCTAGAGTTTACCAGAGAGGCAACTGGAGAAAAAATTACCAGGATAGTTGACGCTAGAGAAATGTTTAGACTTATTGCTAAAACTAACTGGGACTATGCAGAACCTGGTGCTTTATTCTGGGATAGAATTGAAAGCTGGAATCTATTAGCAAATACTAAAGAATTCGAGTTTGCGGGAACCAATCCGTGTCTGGTTGGGAGTACCCGTATACAGACTACTGAGGGTGTTAAGACTATTAAAGAGTTAGTAGGCCAGCAGCCTGATGTATTCTGTATGGACGAACATGGTAAATTAACTATACGTACTGCGGTAAAGGTATGGAAAACTAGAGAAAATGCACCTCTGGTACAGGTTAATCATCTGAGGGGATGTTTGATCTGTACCCCAGACCACTTGATTTATACTATCAATCGTGGGTGGGTTCCTGCTAAAGATTTACGTCCAAAAGACCGTTTGAATGGTTTGGGCTTAAGCATGAACTGTGAAACTCACTGTTGCTATAGATTATCCTCGGATAAAAAATACCATTCTGCTCATAGATTTATATTGGGGCATTACGAAGATATAGATGGTCTGGATGTACATCATATAGATGGCAATCCTTTGCATAACGTTAGGTCTAACCTGTGTGCTTTGGAACATGGTGTTCATTCTATAGTTACAAATATCGGACACGAGTCTTACTGTAATCAAGACCCAAGTACCGGAAGGTGGGTTAAAGGTAGAACCCGCGCACGAAGACCAAACCTGCAAGTTAACAACCAGAATTTAGGCAAGAACTTTATAGTTACCTCTGTAGAGATGTTGGATTATACTGAAGATGTGTATGACATGGAAGTGCCAGAAGTTCATAATTTTATTGCAGAAAATATAGTGGTACACAACTGCGCAGAAGAGCCACTTCCTGCGGGCGGGGCGTGCCTCTTAGGTTCTATCAATCTTTCGGAATTTGTCAAAGACCCATTTACCGCTAAACCAATTTTTGATATTGATGATTTCAAAAGTACAGTTAAGATAGCCACCAAAGCTCTTAATGATGTACTGGATGAAGGTCTACCGCTACACCCACTACAAGAGCAAAGAGATTCGGTTGCAAACTGGAGACAGGCGGGCGTTGGCATTATGGGACTTGCAGATTGCCTTATTAAAATGGGTATCCGTTATGGTAGTAAGCAAGCAGTAAATTTCTGTCATGTGGTTGGAGATGCTATGATCAATTCTGCTATCCAGGAGTCTGCAATACTCGCTAAAGAGTATGGATCTTATCCAAAATTTAGTTTTGAGGAAGTGACTACCACCCCATTTTTTGTAGCAAACTGCTCCGATGATACTTTGAGAATGGTTAAGAAGTATGGGCTTAGAAACTCACAGCTACTAACTATTGCTCCAACCGGTACGCTATCTACTATGCTTGGAATTTCTGGTGGGATTGAACCAATCTATGCTAATTACTATACCAGAAAGACAGAATCTTTATACGGGGAAGATAAGTATTATAAAGTATACACACCAATCGTTAAACAATATATGGAAGCCCGTAAGATTAAAGATGACGAAGATCTTCCAAAATACTTTGTAACTGCTATGACTCTTAACTATAAAGAGCGTATTGATATGCAGGCGGCTTGGCAGAAGCATATTGATGCTAGTATTTCCAGTACAGTTAATGTACCTCATGAGTTTACTATTGACGATACTGAGCAGTTATATATGTATGCTTATGACCAGGGGTTGAAAGGTATCACTATCTTCCGAGATGGTTGTGCCCGTCTTGGGGTTCTTAGCACTTCTGAACCAGTGGATAATAGCCTCAAACGTGGAGATATCATCAAGACCTCAGATAACCTAATTGGTAAAAAGAGAAAACTCCATACGGGTTGTGGTAGCCTCCATGTGGTAGCTTTATTCGATAGAGAAACCGGTGAGCTTCGTGAAACCTATTTGAGTAAGGGGAGCGAAGGTGGTTGCAACAACTACATGATTGGGCTTTCCAGAATGATTTCTATTGCAGCACGTGGTGGAATTTCCCTAAAAGATATTGTAGATCAGCTTAACTCCACTGGGTCTTGTCCATCCTATGCGGTTCGCAGAGCAGTTCATAAAGATACCTCTAAAGGTTCTTGTTGTCCAATGGCAGTTGGAAATTCTCTTATGGATATGTATAAAGAAATGCAAGCGGAATTGAAATCTGGTTCTATATCAGAAGAAATGTCGGTAGAGGACGAGGAACCCATTCATAATAATCTCTGCCCAGAGTGTGGAGAAAAATTAGTATTTGAAGAAGGGTGCAATATCTGTAAGAATTGTGGCTGGAGTAAATGTAGCTGATGTCGTATAATTTCTTTCAAAATAAAGAATGTGAGTATTTTCCCTGCCATCCTATAAAAGATACTTGTAGTTTTTCTTGTTTGTTTTGCTTCTGCCCACTATATTCTAATATGGACTGTGGTGGGCAGTTCCATATTCTAGACAATGGTTGGAAAGATTGCAGTAATTGCACGATTCCACATTACAATTATGATTATATTATTCAAAAATTAAGAGGTGAAAAGAAAGTGAAACGTTTTACTGATGAGCAAATCCAGGGTTTCAAAGAGATGGTTCAGAGTAAGTTACCAAACTATATCCTTGCTGATGTAACTGATAATGACACGTCTGGATATATGAAAATTTCCCTTCAATTCCCAGATGGGAGTAAAGTATCCTATGTGTATCAACTTCAAAATGATACAGAGTTAACCGAAGAGCTGGCAATGCATTGTATTCGGTGTGCTATTGATATTGCTATGACCAATTTGAATAATCATGTAAAGCTATTAGAGAAAGTTAAAAATTCTGTTAGGTAAGGAGTTAAAAGATATGGCAGAAGCTATACAGATTAAATATCATGCAGATATTGAACCCTTACAGCAAAAAGAGGGTAGTGATTGGATTGATTTACGAGCTGCAGAAGAAGTAAAACTCAGCCCAAATCAATTCAAACTCATTCCATTAGGTGTATCTATGAAACTTCCGGAAGGGTATGAAGCTCATATTGTACCTAGATCTTCTACATTTAAAACCTGGGGTATTATTCAGACCAACCACATGGGGGTTATTGACGAAAGCTATTGTGGGGACGATGACCAGTGGATGATGCCAGTACTTGCTAGTAGAGCTGTAATCATTCATAAAAATGATAGAATTTGTCAATTCCGTATCGTTAAGAAGCAACCAAAAATTCTATTTCAAGAAGTAGATAGTCTTGGGGAAGAGAGCCGTGGTGGATTTGGATCTACCGGAACTAACTAACTATATTTGAAAGGGTGGTGACGAAGTAGTATGGGTTTCCCAGTTTGGTATGCTACAGTTACTGCTCTTCATGTTAATGGTGTATGGGTGGATAGAATTTCCTTCCCACTGAATTCTAAACCAATAGTGGAACTGGCATTACTTCCTTCTAGACAGTATGCTTATGTTATGGACGAGAAGCGAGTACTACCTGTGGGACCATATGCAGTAGATTTCGTAAAAGATGTTTTAGGGGATCAATACGAATATCGCTACCATCTGGATTTTAATATCCCTAGTTTGTCTGAAGCATTAGCAAGTTGGGGAGCAAATGAATATACGATACTAAGGTTAGAGGCTATATCCGAAGTGCTAGGTTTCATGTTTGGGAATGGAGATTCTTGACAATATGTAAATTTAACAAGTCAGGGCTACTATAGTCCTGACTTTATTTTTGAAGAATCGTTATAAGGTTTAAAGATGAAAGGAGGGTTAGTATATGGCAATCAAAGATGGACCAGATCTGTATTGTGCTTATTCCATTGTGTATAAAGTAAAAAGTAAGGAGCATTCCCTAACGGATAAAGAATTCGCAGAATTCATGAGGGCGATGCTAGTATCCGAAGGTGGGTACGTTACCGATACCGGTAATAATGAATCTGTGAATGCTGAACTTGCTTTATTGTTGGATTCTAAATGGCGTAAGTATAAGAGATTGTGGAAAAAGTTCATGGCAGGTTAATGAAGGAGGTGTAAATTTGAACGCCTATCAAAACGTTCTAGTATCATTCTCAAAATTCTTTGATTATGATTCTGAAAGAACTACATTTAATGTAAACAGTTGGCAATACGATGTTAAAAAGTGCGGAGATACCATTTCAACCCTGTTGTCGCAATATGATGATACTGGACAGATAGCCTGCCTATTTGCCTATGATTTCCTAGTTCGATATTGCCAACAACAGAAAGTTCCTCTTATAAATATTATTCAGAAAGATGCTGATATCCAAGAGGTACTGCGGTTATGGAACGAGTTTCAAATCATCGATATAAATGATACCCTCAATAGTTTAAATCAAAATATTGCGCGCATAGCTTCGGAATTAAAGCGAGTTAAAGTGATTGGCGGTTGCTCCAACGAAGATAGTGCATTGATTGATGATGTATCTGAGGTCATCAATAGTATTGAAAGTCTTAAAGAATGTGTTTGGAGTTATTCTGGGCAAACTTGTACTGGATTCAAGAAATTCAATCCATATTTGAATGTTCGGTATTCTGTTGCTGAAGCCGCTGTGGAAATGGAAGCCGCACCATATGACACAATCGCACTCTATCTTATTACTAATCATGATACCTTGAATGCTTACTTTTCTTACTTCATTAAAAGTAATGGAAACTTAATTGAAATAACAGATAGAATAGACGAAGCTTATGCAGGGCAGTTAAAGCATTCGAGAAATAACCGGTGGCTGGAAACCAAGCAGTTTTCTATCTTTCCATATTCTTCATTGATTAATTATTATGGTTCTGATTATAAGGGTTATCCAACTTCTGTAGAAATTAGGCAGAGAGGTCCAATCTGTATTGCAGATCTACCGCATCATCAATTCCAAAGAATAGTGCTAACTATGTTCTTGCTTTCTTTGAAGTGCAAACATATGGATCTGTCTGGTAAAGAAGTCGTATATAGTAATGACCTGTTAGAGCCTAATATTTCAGCTGCCTCAGATAGAGACCTTCCTATGCTTTGGACTCCAGAAAATAGTATGTTGGTGACTAAGAGTAATCTTCTCAATATAGTTCCTAGCAGAGATGAAGTACTATCTCCTATGTATGGAGTTCAATTCGACTGGAAGCAGAATGAGCTTACCGATTGGAAACGAGCCACATTCACCGAAGGTAGTGGAGAACCATACGTAAGTTTATATGGTAAAGGCTTCATGGTGGGTTTGTATGAGGATTATAAAAATCTTCCTTTACTTCCTATAGGTATTGCTGGTGTTGATGATTCTAACCGAACCGATAACATTCCAGAAATGGTCGGTAGTGAGAAGAGAATCCGTATGCAAGCCTATATAGATCAAAGAAGTGAACTTGCATACTACATTCGTAAACAGATGTATAACGAATTTAAAGACTTTGGTTGCTGGGATGGACTAGAGAAATGGTATCAAGAAATACTGTGGGGTGCTCAGCATAATCCTTCCTCTCCGCTATGGAGATATGTATACAAGAAATTCGATGAACGTGAGGACGATGCCCTGCAATCTACTAAAATTTTTCCGCCAAGTGATCATATGGGTTCATTATCAGAAAACTTAACAGATCATATATTCGTAGATCGTCATCCGTACCGTATTCCAAACTATCGAATCTTGAATAACTATAGAGATGCACAACCTGATCGTTTTCCAAAAGATCTGCAGTATCTAGATAATTTTTCTGGGGCTAAAGCAACATGCTTCATATGCGTATGCCCTACCAATATGAATCAAATTCAAGAATTGTTTGGGCTTAAAGAGGTTCCAAGGTTTCTAACAGATTGGAGATACCTCGGTCATGATACTGTCGGTAATCCGTTACTTGATGCTCATGATCCAATGGCCCAGGTAGGTACTCCCATTGAAGATAAAGAAGTAGCCCTTAGAGGCGAAGTTCATAACCACTGGAACTTTAATTTTGCTATTGGAGTCAATCGTTCTGGATTGAGAGCATTCAAAAAACAATTTCCAAGTTCGTTATAAGGTTTATGGAGGTAGTAATATGACTTTCGATATTATTCTGGATACCATGAGAAATCCGAATTTCTTTCCGAATTATCCGAACGATGATTCCGCCAAGTTGCTTCCAAAGGATTTTATATTTGATGAAAACCAGTCTGTCAAATGGAATAGGCAGAAAGTGCAAGAGCATAATGAGTTAGCCCAACAGGCCAAGAAAATCTATCGAGATAAAATGAATGAAATCGATCGTTGGTTTAGTGAGCAAGTTCAGGAAGCAATTCAGAACGAAATTCACGTATCCGGAAAAGCCGTAAGCATTATTTTCAACCAGGCTTGGGAGGACGGTCATAGCAATGGTTATAACGAAGTAATTCATTATGCTGAGCGGTACTGTGAGTTTATTCAATCAATTCTAAACGCTATGAAGGAGGACTAACTATGGGATTTTTTCAAAAACATGGTAAAAGCAGCACTGGAAGAGGACGACAGGGAAGAAAGACGTAGACGAGAAAGAGATGAATACATTCAAGGCGCAGTGGATCATTTTCATGAATCTTCAGGTTACTATAACTATCGCAGGCAGATCATGAAAGAAAATGAAAGACGTAGACGGAATGGACAGCCTCAACTTCCTGTTCCGCCGTGGAAGGAGTAATAAATATGAGTTTAGAAACTTGGGCAGAGAAAGAAATTGAAATGGCCTGCCAAAGGGAAAGGGAGTCCGCTATTAAAGCAGGACATGAAGAAGATGCTGGGTATGGTATCGCCTGCTATAGAAGTGCTTTAAAAGCATTCAAAAGCCTTCTAGAAGACGGGCATTCCGGAATGTCTATTTCCATTACTAGGCAGATTTTAAATCAACTTCTCCTTGGTGAGCCATTGTCCCCAATTACTGGAGAAGATGACGAATGGAAAGATGTATCTTACGAAGGTATGCCAGAAGGAGTAATTAAAGAGTACCAGAATAAACGAATGAGTTCTCTATTCAAATATCTGCACGAAGATGGTACCGTGAAATATTCCGATGTTCAACGTGTTACTTGTTATGAATCCTCCCATGATGATACCCATGGCGGTGTACCATTTCATAACGGATTCATCAATCGAATTATCGATGAAGTAAAACCTATTACATTGCCATATGTACCTCAACATTTTGAAGTATATGTAACAGATTGCCTCTATGAAGAAGATGGTGGAGATTTCGATACCATGATGGTGGACTATATGGTAGATACCGACAGGCAGGAACAATTCCCTATCCATCGTTACTTCAAAGAAGATCCTGAGAGCCATGGGTGGGTAGAAATTTCTAATCACGAGTACCAAACCAGATGGCTCAATAGAATTCGTTAATGATTTATTAACCTTTAGTACGTAGCAAACTTCTATAATAAAAATGTCAATAACAAATACAATATTTCATATCACTTCGTTATTTCGACGCCTGCACCTTGACAACTAAATATATACTACGTCAAAATCCAAACTGTCATCTATTTATAGAAAGGAAGTTTGCTATATGTTTGAAAACAGAGCCCATCATTTTAAAACCCTTAATTCCCTGCTTAAAGATGGTGAATCCATCGACGTACACACCGCTCCTTTTGAAAGAGCAAAGAATTCTTACGCAGCAAAGTGCTTGGATGCAAATCCAAGAATCAAAGACGATGGAGGTTACGCTATCGAATTTGAATGTATGACCGCTGACAAGTACGACGCAGGATTCTATAACAGAGATACAGTGCTTACCAAACAAGAAGATAACGTCTTCTACGTCACCTTCATGGACGACGATAAACCTAAAGGATTCTTACTTGACAGTGAAGCCGAAATCCACTGCATCTACATCGCCTAAACTTAATAAAGCCGGTCACTATCGACCGGCTTTATTTATGTTTAAAAATAGTTATGTTGTATACACATATACCGCTTGCCCACAATCATATATTGGAAGCCACCCATGGTGTAACATAGCCTCGGTATCATCTATACTATTATCCTGGGCAGTTTGAAAGATTCTACCATATCCTTGCTTTCGTAGTAAGCTGGCAGTTATTCTTTCTTTACCTTTGGACCATACTTCTTGTGGTGGAGATACGTGGTCTAGGACCATACCCATATCCAAATAATCTTGCCCAGTATATTTAGATATATCGCAATATGCTATTATGTTTGAAAGTTCATAATTATCTACAACCCATTGGAATATTTTTGAATACCCTCCAACTACTTCATATCCGACTTTTGTAGCTATCCGCATCACCTGTACATCATAATTCTTGTTGAATGTGGATTTCCCGAAGGTTATTATCTGTACCAGTTCATCGTCTTTTACTAAACCTACCCTAAATATTTGTCCTCTACAGCCTCCATATATATGATTACTGGATAGGAATGGTTGGGACGTTTCTTTGTTGAGTATCCATATTTGACAATCTTTGGCTTGAATAGTCCGGGTGGGTTTTAGCATATTTATTATTTTATGAGGGTCGTCCCAATCGAATATGTGAATACAATGATAGCCGAACTCCTGCGCCAATTTAGATTTAGCGTAGTGATAATCTTTTGGAAGACCGTTAGAATCCCAATGGTTTCCTAAACAGTTATGTGTGTACGTGGGGTCAATTTCTACTACTATTTTCTTATCTTCTATACAAAAGTCAAACCACCTAGCTACTTGCCCATTGTATATGAATTTTTCCTGCTCAAATTGAATTCCTTCAGATGTCAGAAGTTGTGCAAATGCGTCATTTACTTTAGACATTCTGGCAACTTTGCCATATCTATCTAGACAAGTTTGTTCTGCCTTCTTCATAAGCTCTAATGAATAACCAGCATTTTTTACTCCATATCTTTCTAACATGGTCTGTTCTGCCTTTGCCCTAACTTCTGGGCTCGCAAATGCTTCTGTAACCCCATAATGAAGAAACATGGTTTGTCCCATCTTCGCCCTAATTTCTGAGGATTTAGATGGATTATCCACCCCATATTTATTCATCCAGGTTTGCTGTCTTTTATATTCGAATTCCGGAAGAGAAAATATCTCCTTTCCATACCTCTCTAGAACTGTAGCCCGCCTGGCATCGTAACTTTTCTGCTGATTGAAGCCCAGTACTCCCCCACATTTTTGTTTCTGCGTATCCATAGATTTTTGTTGTATTTCTGGAACCTTCATAGCATTATCTACCCCATACTTTTCTATATTGGCATTCTTACATCTGGATTTAAGTGTGGGCGAGGATAGCGTATACTCTCCTCCATATCTATCCATCATCGTTTGCCTAGATTTCTTTCGAGCTTCTGGATTGTTTCCCGGAGCGACGCACCCATATCTCTTTAAAGATGTTCGTCTTGTAAGAATAGCCCGACACTTATAACAGCATGCATGTGGGGGTTTCTTTAGATTATTTGTATTCTTTTCTTCGTACTCTTGCCCACAGGCCGGGCATATTCTATAGTGAGGACCTTCACAATATCTCTGTTTAGGTTTAGTCGGGGTGAACGCCTTACCACAGAATTCGCAAATTCGTTGTTCCATGATTTATCAATCCTCCATATATCTATCATGTGATTAGTTCGTATATTATAATATTATGATGATTAGCGAATTTTGTCAAGATATTAAAATCCTCATCTTATATAGGTCTGACTATCAAGTCGTACATTGTAATCTTCATAAGGAGGTTGATAATAATATGTTCACCCCACTACACATGGGTGATTGTGCCCCTGCTATCCAGTAATGGGTGGTGGCTACCGCGTTAATTGCTTTGAATCCCTAAAGCCATACAGACTACAGCATAGATAGAAATATCAAGTGCGATACGTCGGGAAACCAGAAAGAACTTGTATGGATGGCACAAGGTGAAATAAAAACTTATGGGGTAACTCCCAATAAACCCATAAGTCCTAAATGCTATATACAATGGGTGTTTAGCAGCGAATCTTCTAAGTACTTGTATCAAGTATATGAAGAACGTTCAACGACTATCCCCTTGAGGGGGAGTAAACCCGGAAGCTTATGCCGGAAGAAAAATGCGGCTCCATCAATAAGATGGATGAACATTTAGTCTAATCTTACTAGAAATAGTAAGCTGTCTACTGAAGGCAGAACTTCTACTTGCGATGGAAGTTGAATATAATTTAAATGCACGAATCATATGCTAGGCATTGATAACTATGTCCCACTGACTACGAACAACTTCGAGGTCCGTGTATACAACATGGACGGAAGTGCCCCAACAGAATTCTCCGATCTACTAACTCTATCTACTGATAGCGTTGGAGCAATCGAGGAAGCACAAGATTCTATTACTGTTCATTATGGTAATGGTCTTATTAAATTTCCGAGTAAAGTCACATTCAATGATGTGACTTGGACTTTAAATTGCTACTGTACGCCAAACGTGCTTGAGCAGTTGAGAGCCTGGAGGCGTCAAGTGTATGATCCCGATACAGAGGCCATGGGTCTTCCATCTGAGTACATGAAAGTAGTCTATTTTATTCGTTACGACGGCGCCGGCGGTGTCCGTGACGTCATTAAGGCACCTGGGGTTTGGATTGGTGCTTTGAACAATGGCGAAATGTCCCAAGAAGGAGGTTCCGTGGTCAAAGTCCAGGTGCCTTTTGTAATCTCTCGAGTAATCTACCTCAAGCAATCCGATCTTCAGTAAGCAAAATAGACCCATTCCGAAAGGTTTGGGTCTATTTTCATGTTTGAATAAGTACCAATATGATGATTTTTATTATAGTTGCTATGAATACGTGGTGGGTTGATTTGTAGCCGCCCAAATTTCAAATGACCATGATGATTTATCCAGGTTGGGAGCAGTATATTGTAGATACTAAAAAGAATAAAAGTCATTTTGGGGTCAATAATGAATATGTATTGGTCGTGCCGGGCGATCGTTAATTTTTATAGAGGTGAACAGTATGGAATTTGGATTACTATGCGAAAAGAATCCTAAACCAGGTTGGACTAGTTTGAAACAATATTTAGAGTACCTACACCCAGGTCACGAAATTGTAGTGGATAGCCCGATACCGAAGGATATTTTTGAAAGTCGTCAAATTATGCATGGTCATAAAGCAGATAAATACCGTACGTATAGACCGGATGCTAGAGTTGAGGACTTGAATTTAATTGTTGAATTCGATGGAATCGACCACTACCAGAATGTATCTGTTATATTGAAACAGGACGATAGAGACAAATGGATGAATAATTTAGGATATATAGTGGTTCGTATTCCTTTCTATGTTCAATTGGGTGTTCTTAATATTGAGCATCTGTTTGGGGTTAAAGTAGAAGCAGGTTGTCCATACCCTTCTGGATGGTTGAGTTCTGCTAAAACTAAGTATTCCTTAAACCAGAACTGTCCTTCTAATTTCTGTTACCAGGGTGAGCTGAAATTTGTAAAGGAGTACGAAAGTTTTCCTATGTATACCCAATTTGAAATAAGAAAGACTTTAGAAGAAGCCTTGAAGCACTATAGTTGGGAATGGGTACTATCTCCTAATTTGAAATCATATTTAAGTTTGTAGTCACCTTTATTGATAATACCGAATCGTTAATATATTCGGAGGTGCAAGTTTACCAACACCCAATGCACCTTAAAAACTAATTTGGAGGTATGAATATGTCTAACATCAAAACAGATCCAAACAAAAATGCCCTGGTCGTATTTAGCGGAGGTATTGATAGTACCACATGCTTGGCCATGGCTATTGACTTGTATGGGAAAGAAAGAGTAAAAGCTCTTAGCTTTACATATGGTCAAAAACATTCTGTAGAGCTTGAGCATGCTAAAGCCATCACAGAATATTATGGGGTGGAACATATCATTCGTGATATCTCTGAGATTTACAAAGGCAATACCACTTGTAAACTTCTTAAGGGTAACGAAGCAGTTGAACACACCCGGTATGAAGAGCAGACAGAAGCAAATGGTCACCACGCAGTAGATACCTATGTACCATTCAGAAATGGTATTATGCTTGCTTATGCGGCAGCTCTTGCCATCGAAAAGAACTGCGAGGTTATCTATTATGGGGCTCATGCAGATGACGCAGAAGGTAACGCCTACCCAGATTGTTCCCATGCATTTAACGAAGCCATGGGTAAGGCTATTGAAGAGGGTACTGGCGGAGAAATTCATATCTATGACCCTATCATTGATATCCATAAGAATGAGGTTATTGCGAAGGGTTTGAAGTTAAATGCCCCTTATTATCTGTCTTATTCTTGTTATGAAGGCCATGAAAAGCCTTGCGGAACTTGCCCTTCTTGTAGAAAAAGAATTGAAAGCTTCCTCGCTAATGGGGTAACAGATCCAGTACAATATGAAGATGATACGTATAACCATCTTGCCAAGGAGGCCAAGTAACATGGCAGATATTATTAGAGTAACACGTCACGAAGAATTTGAACTGGCCCATGTGCTTACCGGATATGATGGTGGATGCGGTCGCCTCCATGGGCATTCTTATCGAATCGAGGTAACCCTTGAAGGCCCACAGACCGACCCATTTGGAATGGTTTTAGATTTTAAAGATCTTAAGAAGGTCATGAAAGCAGTAATTCCGGATCATTACTTTGTTTACTTTGACGAGGATGAAATCGGAAAAGATATTGCCAGCACTCTAAGACGTCATGGTATTTTGAGTAAATCTCTTCCTTTTGTAACCACTGCTGAGAACATGGCGCCTTATTTTGGAAAAGAAATTGAAAAGCTGCTTCACGAACAAGGTTATACCGAGGTTGAAGTAGTAGAGGTTAAGTTGTGGGAAACCTCTAATTCTTATGCTACTTACATCAAGAGAAGCAGACGTGGGGAGGATAAATAATGACAGATTTTATTCCTGTACACGAAATTTTTGTAAGCATTCAAGGTGAAGGTCCAGACGTTGGACGCAAGGCGATTTTCGTGAGAGTGGCTGGCTGTACTTACCGTTGTCCCTGGTGTGACTCCTCCCGTACCTGGACTCTAAATGGTTCTAAAAAATATAGTCCAGAGGAACTTTATAAAGTTCTTATTGAAACGTCTAAAAAGAGTAAAGTCAATTATGTGGTACTTACCGGTGGTAACCCATGTATGTATGACTTCACCGATGTCATTAAACCCTGCCTGGATGAAGGATTAGAATTCGCAGTAGAAACGCAAGGGGACCTTTATCCAACCTGGATGGGGTACCTAAGAACTGTGGTTCTATCTCCTAAAGCTCCTTCTAGTGGGCAACCAGATGTATATGATAAGGTAAGTCATTATCTAGAAGACATCATGGCGATGCTTCCAAAGGTTATCGCTATTAAGATTCCGGTCTTTGGCGAAGAGGATATGGAATTCGTAGAAAAGTACTACAACCTCATCAAATCCTGTCACACTACTAGTGATGTACGACTGTATCTATCCGTGGGTAATGACAATGTACAAGAGGAGGGGGATATTAGTCCTCGAATTCTTGCTAAGTATCACGAGCTTATTGATAGAGTTTTGGAATCCGATATGGAAGACGTATATGTACTGCCACAACTTCATACTTTGGTATGGGGTAATAAAGCCGGGGTTTAAACAGAGAGGATGATATGTAACTTGACTAATAAGTTTGATAAAGTTAAAGTACAACAAGCAGTTAAATCCTTACTTGAAGCTTTTGGTGAAGATGTGAATAGGGAAGGACTCCTAGAGACCCCTCGAAGAGTAGCGGGTTATTGGGAGGAGCTCCTTGAGGGTAACAAGTATACCAACGAAGAGCTAGCCGATAATCTTAAGAAGGATTTCAAGGTTATGAGCAATCCTTTAGTTGTAAAGGAAATCAAACCCCTATACTCACACTGCGAACACCATTTGGCAATCATGTCCGCTGGCCGTATGGTAGTAGCCTATATCCCAGAGAAAACAGAAGATGGACGATTCAAAGTAATTGGCCTCTCTAAACTTCCTCGTATTGCAGATCTGGTTTGTAAGAGATTGCAACTGCAGGAAAAGATCGCCTGGGATATGGCAGAGTGTCTGCAACTTGCTACTGGTAGTAAAGATATCTTTGTATATACAGAATTCGACCATGCTTGTGTGAGCGCTAGAGGTATTAAAAAAGATGGCTTTACTAAAGTAGTCGAAATGCGTGGGGAGTTCTTGGAAAATATGGCTCTTCGTGCAGAGGTAGAAAGTATGGTGGGTCATGCATGAGGATTTGAAAGAGATTTGGTTTGACGAAGATCAGTTGCAAGATGCTGTAAAAGATCTAGGTTGTACTATCTCTAAAGACTATGCTGGCAAGAATCTGCTTTTAGTAGGTATCCTTAAAGGTTGCTTTGTATTTATGGCAGATCTAATTCGAGCTATTACTATTCCATGTGCTGTTGACTTTATGTCAGTATCGAGCTACGGTCCTGATACAAAATCTAGTGGGGCGGTTAGAATCATCAAAGATATAGACTTGCCTCTAGAAAACTATGATGTACTAATTGTCGAGGATATTCTTGATAGTGGTAATACCCTGAATTACGTCAAGGATATTTTAAGTAGGCGTAATCCAAAAAGCCTTAGAATCTGTACGATGTTTGATAAACCAAGTAGGCGACAAGTCGATATTCAATCTGACTATGTGGGATATGAAATAGCGGACGAATTCATTGTTGGATATGGGCTTGATTATGACGAGCGATACCGCAATCTTCCGTATGTGGGAGTATTGAAACCTGAAGTATATTCTAAATAAAGTATGATAGATCCAGAATTCATTCTGGATCTATATTTTTCGTTAATGATTTATTAACCTTTTATGCTCACCGGTTCGCTATAATAATATCATAAGATAAAGTGCTGGGAGGTTTCTACGATGAAGGAAATCAACAAGAAGGTCATAACCGAATACGAGACTTGCACTATGTGTCAGGTATATAACTACACCTTTGACATCACGAAAGAGATGAAGCAGGATGGCTGGGTACTCGAAGGAACTTACTATGGGCATCTGACTTTCCGAAAGGATAAATAATACAAGGGTAAGTTACTATGATCCATACCTCATTTGGCGGTATACGCCTGTGGGTTATATTTAAAGTACGTACAGAGTGGGAGGATAACTATGAGTAAGGTGAAACTGTATCCAGTATGCAACTGGGAACGTAACCAGCATAAGATGTATAACTACAACGACAAGATGTACATCAAAGCTCATGAAGAGAATACCGAAGAGGCTTGGAGGGCTTTCGAGGAGAGCGAAAGATTACTTGAGGTATTCAATGGTCAAGTTCGTAATGGGTTGGCCTATGCCACTTATGAGGACTACTGTCTTATAAAGGATATTCTTGGATATTACGATTGGACGCATGCATGACCACAGCATCGTTAATTAGTATAAAGGGGTGAATAAATGAAGAGTATCAAACCTGATCCGGAAGGTACCCTTACTATAATAACTGAGGTGATACATCAAAGAAATCCTGGTGGTTGGGATTTAGTAACTTATTAAGGAGGTCAACTATGAAAGTTGGTGCACCCAGAAATGGTAATGAAGAAAGAAAATGGTATGGTACAACTAGAATCGCTACCAGAGGTATAAGACGTAGACAGTATTTCGACACTTTGACCGACGAGGAATTGAAAACTTTATGCGAAGAGAAAGCCCCTAATGGGTGTGCCACAGAAGAGGCTATGGAAGCCCAGTATTATTTAAAGAGAAGAAAGCAGTTATATGGATACTAAACAGTAAGGTTGTATGCCGAATAACGGTGTGCAACCTTTAATTTTTCAAGAAGGTGAATCCACCAAAAACCGTTTGGAGGTATGAATAGCAATGGCAATTTCCGAAAGCATTGAACTGCTTGGCAAGGGCCTTTATAAGGGTACTGGAATCCCAGACGTACTAACCCTTCAGGCACTTCCCACCATTTCTGAACTAGAATATATCTCTAGTGAGGACTTCGACGATACTATGATTGATAAAATCCTTCCCCAAGCTGTGAAGGAAAAAATCGACTTCAATCAGTTACTTGAGATCGACTATCAATGGGTACTACGTTGCTTAAGAATTCTCAACTATGGCCCATACCATACAACTAATGCAGTATATTGTGATAAATGTCATGAGAGATCTTTTGGAGAGTATAGAGTAAATCTAACTGCGGTTGAATGTAAACCTCTCCCAGAAGGATTCGTCAATGACATTTTGATTTCTAAAGACGAATTCTTGGATTATAGATATGATGTAAGAATTGCACTTCCCACTATTCGCCAGGTGCTTAACTCTTATAAAGATAAAGCATTTCAAGGTACTAATGGTAGACCTAACAGAGAGCTAGCAAGAGTTTGCTACACTGTTAGGGAAATGAATGGGCAGAAAGGTCTTTCTCCTATCGAAGTAAGAATGATTTTGGAAAAAGATTTCAGCTCCTCTGACTATATGATTCTAAAAGATATGGTTTCAGATCTACTTGATTATGGTATTCGTGCTGGTGGTACTACCACTTGTCCTAAGTGCGGCAACCCGGAGGCAACGTTCTTTGCGTTGATGGATGACCGTTACTTTCGCCCAACCTTGGGTGATCTACGAGCCTGGAAAACTGATAGAAGTGCAAGGGCAAATGAAAACGCAACTGGAAGTAAGACAAAAAATGTATGAAAGCATAATTGATGAAACTTTATTTATAAGTAGAGCTTCTGAAGGTGCTGTCTCTGCAGAATGGCTTATGACACAACCAATATTTATTCGTAAGAAATACGTGGAGAGTTTCCAAAAAGAATTGGAAGAACGTAAAAGATCTCTTGAAAAGAATTCTAGAAAACGGTAACAGGTGGGATGGGATTGAGAAAGTCCCATCCCATTTTACATATAAAGCAGGAAGGGGGTAAGTACTAATTATGCCAGATGATGTAAAAGGCACTAATAACCCCAATGCTAATGTATTAAATCAAATGCCCGGTAGGGTAGATATGGATGAAGAGACCAAGAATCTCGGTAATCCGGAAATAGCATACCTAAAAAGTATAGATAGTACCCTAAGGGATATGGCTAAAAATGGCATCAAGACCTCACAGTCTGCCGCTAAACAGTCTATACCAAGGCGTACTGATTTTAGGGATAGACAAAATAATAAAACCGGATCAGATATGTTCTCTTTCGGTAAGACTAAGAGAAAAAATAGTGGTGGTAAAGATCCAGCAGGTGATTTTCTAGATGGTATTGGAAAATCCTTAATGGATAGTCTTGGCAGTTCCGATATTAAAAAGCGAATGAAGGGTTTGCTCAAAAACGTATCGGATACTTTCGGAGCACCGCTTGAAGATATCCCTGGTATGGTGGGCGAAGAGCTTGGTAAGCAAGCTATGGCTGCCTTTAAGGGTACTGGACTTGGTAAATCCTTAACCGGTAAGATCTCTAATTATGCCAACAATATAATCGGGGATCTGGAAAAAGCATTTCCACCCATTAAAAAAGATAAAGATACCAGCTATGGTGATAGTTGGGGGTCCAATTTTGGAAGAAAAGATGCAGCAGTTCAAGATGCTAAACGTGCTGCGGATAGATCTTTATCTGGGGCTGAGGCAGATTATGATCTAACCGATGTGGTATTCAATATCCAGTCTGCTACTATAAATATTGCATCTCCAAAAGCCCAAGAAGAGCAGATGAAGCAGGAAGCAGATAATGCTATTCAGGAAGCTTCCCAGCAGGCAGATAAAGGTCAAAGTCAATTACAAGATAATTTCGTAGACGAGGCAAAAGACCAACTAAAAGATAAAGCAACCGATAAGGCCCAAGATTTTATAAAGGATAAATTACCCGGTGGGGATAAGATGGGAGATGCTGGTAACTTCCTAAGTAAGGGTAAGGAAGCCTTATCCGGCGTCGGTAAAGACCTCCTGGGTGGTTTTAAATCCGGTGGGGTGAAAGGTGCAGTTCAAGCTGGGGGTAAAGCCCTCAGCGGATTCCTTGGGTCTATGGGTACTGCTGGGACTACCGCTGCTACTGGTACTGCCGCAGCTGGTACTGCAGCAGCTGGTACTGCCGCTAGTACTGGCATGGCTGCTGGTATGGCTGGATTAACTTCTGCTTTAGGAACTGTAGTCCCACCATTACTTGCACTTGCTGCTGCTATGGCAATTCTTCAGAAGCTAATGGAAGCATTCGCTCCATTGATAGAGGGTATTAACGGGTTGTTTGGAGCTATGTCTAAGGCCGGCAATCGGTATAATGAAACCCGAGAAAAGATGATGGAAAATGCTGAGGAGCGGCTCAAAGCAGATATCAAAACTGTCATAGAGGAGCCATTCAAAATTCTTCAAGAGTCTGCCCAGCAAGTATATGATGCATGGGATAATACCATGCGCAAGATCAATGCTACGCAGGGTTATACTAAGTCAGACCTTCAAGGCTTGATGGGGGCATTTGCTACTAGACTAAGAGAAGAAGGTCTAACTGAGGTTGTATCCGGGGCAGATCTAGTTACTAATCTGGGTAAAGTATTGGATTCCGGTCTTTCCGGTCAAGTAGCAGAAGAATTCGCATATATGGCAACTAAACTTAATGCTGCCATACCAACTCAAGATTTCTTCAACTATGCAAGCACTTATGCTTCTCTGGCTGCTAATGCTATAAAAAATGGACAAAGCGAAGCTCAGGCTATTGCTTATGCTAATAGAGAATTAGAATTATTTGCTTCAAATGTACTATATAGTAGTAGAGTTCTAACTAACGGATTTACAACCGGTCTTCAAGATGCGCAGAGTCTATTTGAGGAATCAGTTAAAGTAGCCCAAACCTCTAGAACCGGAGATCCCGCACAGATTGCTGGCGTACTTACTGCTGTATCTGCTGCTACCGGAGCTATTGCACCAGACCTTGCCACAGCCTTAACAGACGCAGTAGTGCAAGCCGCTACCGCTGGTAATAGTTCCCAGCTAGTAGCACTAAGATCTCTTGCCGGAGTAAATGCTTCTAATACTCAGTTCTTACAACAACTTGCAAAAGACCCGCAAGGGCTATTTGTGGAATTATTCCGAAATCTGGCTAATATGCAAACCATGTCGGAAGATGCCTATATGGAAGTAGCAGAAGGGCTATCTGATATCTTTGGGCTCTCTATGGACACTTTCGCCAGAGTAGATTTCAACTATCTAGCAGATGCTATTGCTAACATGAATGTTAATGATGCAGCATTGTTAGAAAATATGGAACTTCTACAATCTGGGGAAACTACTACATCTGCTGAACAGATGCGTATGGCTCAAATCAATAAATATATGATTGAAGAGGGTCTATCTTACGTGTTGGATAATGAAGCTGCCAGAGTTATACAGCAGCATATGTGGGATGAACAGCTGGCTAATGAGATGATGGAGACCACGTATGGAGTCGAAATCAAGGGTGCAGCTCTGGACTTCTTAGAGGGCATTAGAAAAACCATTGATAATATCATAAATCTATTGAATCCATTCGCATGGCTTGGTAATGTTTTTAATAGTGCGGCTGCTGCCAATGAAGAAGCGGCCTTAGAGGCAGATTTTAGGCAGTTACTAGAACTTGGCAAAGTTGGAGCCGGTAATGCTAAAGCCCTATATCAATTAACTAACAGAGGTGTAGACCTGAACGTCGCTCCATCTTTAATCAATATGATGGGTGGTACGTCTCTGTACCAGGTAGCTAATGATAATGCTAAGTTCTGGTCTACTGCTTTTCCATTCTCCAAATCTCCTACAGGTGCTATACAGCAATTCCAGAATATCTATTCCAACATATTAGTGGGTGCAGTCAATGACCAAATAAATAATGATCGTAATTTTGGGATATCGTCCAGATATAATTGGGGTTCTGTTGGCAAATCTACTGCTTCTATGTTACAATCTGTTAGTGCCACTTCTTCTATAGGGCCAGTAGAGACATATTCTACTTCAAGTACAGAAAAATCTCAATCCAATCTAAAGACTAAAATCGATAAAATGCTTGAAGAAGATTATATCGAAAATATTGTAGAAAATAACGGCACATATCAAGATTGGGCAGAATCTGGTAAAAAATATGGCATAAGTGACATGAGTAAAGCCCTTGAGGAAGTTGGGTATTCTGAAGAAGATGTCAAGGCCAGTTTCCAATCTAAGCAGGTTGAGCAAGGTGCTAAAATTGAACAAGCTAGAAGAGATAGAGAGGATCTATACTGGGATAATACCGAACAATATCAGCTTGAGTTAAAAGATAACAGTTACATCTTAGTAGATAACACTCAAATTCTTATTGATTTGATGGAGTATAACAATACCGCATTAGATCTAATCTATGCTAAACACTCAGACTTCTATGATGCTTGGGTTGATTATTATGTAAACCATACCGTGTATAATGAAGCATTCGGAAGTGCTAAGAATGCAGTCACTGAGATAAGAAATCAAGAAAGAGATAAATCCGATTCTGCCGTGTATGCGTTAGCAGAAGCTCTCAATAAGAACTCAGTGGATCTCCTAAAAGATCCGGTACTCCAAACCAATGCTATTCTAGCACAGATATTGATAGTTGTTAATGCTATTATGCAGCAAAACAACCAGACCGGTGGGGTTATGTCTTTACCAGATACTTTGCAGGCCTTATCTATGGGCCTAATGGGTGGTACTGGTGCTGCCGGATCGTTATAAACGTTACTACACCTTCTATAGTTATAGCACACAAAACCGTTGTGAGGAGGTTTTTGTATGAATCTTTCGGTGTTCCCAGTTGGTAGCACCAACATATTCCCTTTGGCAAATGACACCAAAGGCGGTCAACTAATGACCGAGTATAATCTAAAATCTAGAGAATCTGTTTCTACTAACCCTGATGTAGAATATATCATTGGCCATTCTTTTGTACATGGACCAGACGACTTCGTTATTGAACCCTATACGGATTCAGTTGGAGGGATTATATCTAACCTCCAATTTAGAATTACTGAGGGTAGGGCTATTGTAGATGGACACTATATTGAGTCTTTAGCTCCAATAGTTATTGATATGACCGAAGTCCAAAAACAAGCAGCTCTGGAGGGTACTGCTCCAATGACAACTGGCACAGTATGCGTAGGGTTAAGAGCTATGTATAGTACAGAGCAAACTATGGCAGGAGCTCTAAGACCATATAATGCCGATATGCTTTATGAGGGTATCCAGGTGGTAATCCTCCCTCCCTCAGAGTTTATCCTTCCTGGAGATCTAGATGGTGAAGGTAATCCAGTAGCACAGGATGTGGTAACCGCTCATCTAAAACTTGGAGAATTCCAGTTACAAGATAGTCAAGTTATTTCTAATACGTTTGTAAGAAATCCGGATATTGAAAGATTTATTCCATCTTCCAGAATTATGAACTGGGATGAATTAGTATCAGATATATATGTAACCAAAACTGGACTTCATTTCAAGAAACTATATACTTTTTCCGGTAAGGGTACAGACCCAAAAACTGGAGCGGATACGTGGTGTGATTCTACAGATTCCCTTATGATATGGGACGCTTCTCCAAAGCTTGGTACTACCCAATCTTCTGTGCGAGAGGCCACCTTTGGCACTAGTTTGACTGGTAAAACGCAACTAGTAATGCCACATAAGCAGGTTCCCTACGATATAACTAACACTCAGGGACAGCAGGAGTATTATCAAGATAAAGTTCTAGATCTGCCATTAGCAGATTACGAAGCTGGTACCTCTGGTACTGTTGATAGAAATTATACTAACCATATAAAAGCTGTATCGGAAAGAATCAATGAACTATATAATCTACCTGCTGGGAAACAGATTGGTTATAAAGAGGAACTGGATTTCGTATCCGGTAGCATTACAGAGAAAGACCTTCCAAGATTAAATAACAACTGGGAGTATGGTGATTATCTAATTGTGGGGTTAGATAGCACCGTAGATGAGGGAGCAGACGCAGTTAGAGCACCTTCTACTATGTATATGATTATCCCTGGAGTAATTTCTGCCTATAAATACCATTCCACCGTGGAAAACACGATGGAAGTTCCTTCTTCCCTCGATGGAATGTGTATTGCCAGTACTAACTGGTATGGAGATAGCAGAGATTCTGTAGGTCCTCCAAATACTACAGATGCGGATACGTATGGAGAATACTTTGATTTAAGTACCGGATATCATGCTACAGTTGGGGCAGATTACTTCTATATTAAGTATAGAGAGACAGAAGATTCCGAAGAATATACAATGTACTACTATGTAGCATCTGCTTATGAAGATGAAAGTAAAATGTGGTCAGATGCTATCCACCTAACTGGTCAGATTGGACTTGCTACAGAGGATACCATTGGTGGATTCTATAATGTACCAGAAACTACATTAGATGGTGGGTATATCTTCAGAGATGAAACTGGACATCTTAGATTACTGGATTATAGTTTATTGAGATCCGGGGTACTAGCCTATCAACTAGGCGAAAGTTATGAAAGTCCTGCCGGTATAACTAATGAAGAGGTACAGAACAATTTAGACGAATATGTCAATCAGAGGGTAGCTTTTGCTAATGCAACCCATGCTTCTGAAGCAGATAACGCTCAGGTTATTGAGATTACATTAGAACTTGCCCAAGAGGAAGAGGAATCCACTATAAATATTTATGATATTGATAGTAGATTCAACACTTCCATCTATATCCATTTAAAAGGCACTCCAGGTCAAAATTGTACTGTCAATATTATGAACTGCGAAAAGGTTAGAATCGATAGCAACATTCCAGCGGATATGCAAGTCAATCTATATAACAGCAATCTATACTATGACGCTGGAGTAATTGATAGATTAACTGTGATGCAAAATGTATCTCTATGGTATGAAAGATTCGACGAGGCAGACCCAAATCTTCTGGTAAATGATATGACAGTAAGATGCTTAGATGAACCCATCATTCCAGATAATATTGAGTACTGGACAGTAGCTTCTCCAAACGATAACCACTATTCATATGCACTGCAGAGTATCACTTTTGGACCAGATGGTACTATTGTAGGGGCAGGCCTATACGTTAAAAATAATAGTACTGTCAATATTGCAGAGGGCAAGTCTATCATCTCCGCTACGTTTACTCTACCGCAAGGTGCCGGTCTAACTTATCCAAAATCTAAACTTACCAGACAGATCAAGATAAGCGGAGAATTCGTACAAGCATATCCTGACGGAAATACCGGTTATAGAGTAATGGATACTAAATTTACTGCTCTAACTAATGCTAGTTCTATATATGATCCAACCAGTAATACCGAGGGAGTTATTGCTTTCTATACCGACGTAAATATTGTCAATGCCGTATCTGGTCTACCTCTTGGTACTTCTCTGGATTGTTGGGAACCAAACACCTTCTATGTATTCCAGGGGGTGTGTATCTAATGCGCAGACATCTTATTCATGATACCATCAAAATTCTATATGTAAGAGAGGGTTATATTCCTAACATTCCCTATCATTTGGTATCAAATGAAGAGATGTGTAATGCGTTTATGAATGGTACAGATGACGGTAATGATTTCTGGTCTTACAACTACCCTCTGGTAAGCCCGGAACTGCAAGAGCAATACGAACAGTTAAAGACCGATATACAGTGGCATCTAAAAGATCTACTCAATCATATACACGATACAGATTACATGATGCCAGGCTGGGTGTATTCTTATATGCTTGGAAATGCTATATCCGTAAATAGTCCTCAATATGATATGCACGATATGTTGGTAATGTTGGGCGTAGATAATATTGAAGATGAATTTACTCCTATAGCTTCTAAGAACTGTTACTTGATGAGTAGCCAATGGCTTGCTAAAATCCCAAAAGACAAATTGATTCACAGGCCGCCTACAGTTTTTGGAGAGCCCCATGTGCTTAAAGCTCTTAGACTCCAACAGTTGGCGGTCAATGGATAAGGAGGTTAGTTTGTGAAACAGTATATCAACATTGATAAAAGTAGCAGACTTTCCTCACTAATCAATATAGTCGGGGAAAGAAATATAGATTATATTTTAGCCGCTAATAATCTGGCCCGAACCCCAAATATTGGGCAGGCTTTCTTCAACAAATGTCAAGAGGCGATACAAGATGACAGTAATATAGTAAACTGGCAAAGAAAATCTACTATATTAAATACGTTGACGGAAAGTTCCGATGTATTTGAAACGGCAGCCCTACTAAGTGAGAGTGGTTGGAAGGTGCTATCTAAGTTAAGTACTTTCCCAAACATGTTGCTCATACCGGATACTGTATCTATACCAACTACTGCAGACATGCTTGGAAATGGAATAGCCGTAGGCAGAACTGTATATGATGCTACCATGCACGCTTTGGAAAACGCACCGCACTATATACAGCCATCTATTTTTAATGAGTATTCTGCAACTAGAGCTAATAATGTTATAACTTACAGTACTACAGATGGGGTTAGTAATCCTTGGCAAATGTTCCCAATACCCTGGGGTGACGTAAGCTTATATTCGTCTCTTGCCGGAACTAGTTTAGACATTCCAGCTTATCCAGAAGAACTATCTGATGGAAGAAAAGCAAATTATACCACTATGCCGGATCTAGTATACACCTATGAACCATGGTACCTGTATCAAAGTTCTGGTCCAAGGTCTAATACCTATCAATTCAACCTACATAGGGATATGTGGTCTGGGGACCACAACGATGGCAAAGCAAACGAACTCATTAGATTCTGCGAAGCTTGCTGTTATCCAAGATTTACTGGCTCTGTAGTAAATGCTGGTACTGTTTCTCTATACGTTAAAGGGAGAACTGTGATACATGGAATTGTAGAAGACGTTAATGTAACTTGGGACGGACCTATTCTTCAAGACGGGTGGTACGCCCATTTTACTTTAGAATTAACCATTACAGAGGTTTCTGAACAAGCCCTTGATTTTGATACGGTTAGAGCTATGCCTCTCATTGGACAGTAAGGGAGGTTCCACATGTTAGAATTTTACAACACCTTAAAACCATACTATACAATACCATACGATGGGATAGTGTATGGTCATTGTAGGGATTTTGACCATATAAGCAGATACAGAGGTCTTAGGCAAGTAACCCATAATGAAGATGATGAATATAGGTTTATAGCCCTAGAAACCTCTAATCCATTTACTACCAACTGTGAAGTAACTTACTATACAGTTCCGGCACACGAAGAGAATAGAATAGACGTTATAGCATATAAAACTTTAGGGTCTGCCCAATATTCCTGGGTTATAGCATACTTCAACCAACTCGAAGATGGGTTCTCCGTTAGGGAGGGAATGAAATTAGTTATACCTAAAAATATATCTCAATTATTTAACAAAGGGGAAATTCTCGCTTCTATTTCTCCATTAACTTTGAATCTTGGCAGAGAATAATGTAGGAGGTGGTTTCCAACCTATTATATATGGTGATGCTATAATTGAATATGGATACATAAGGTTGGTGTATAATGGAAGTTTGGAAACGTATTCCGGGGTATGACGGATTATATGAGGCTTCCACTTATGGAAGAATTAGAAGTCTAGATAGGGTTGTAACTGATACCGTCGGTCGCACTTATCTGGTTCGTGGAAAGATATTGAAATCATCCATAACTGCTAATTGTGGGGGTTATTGCAGAGTAAGTCTTCGAAAAGATAAAAGTACCCACGATGCGTTCGTACATAGGTTGGTAGCTTTAACATTTATTCCGAATCCTAATCAATATGCTGATATCAATCATATTGATGGTGTAAAATATAATAATCACGTATCTAATCTAGAATGGTGTACTAGGTCACACAACATCAAACATGCTTGGGATACTGGGTTGAACGATCATAGTGAAAAGAGAAGGGTTGCTACCTCTAGTTTATTTTCTAAACCCGTATATTGTTCTAATACTGATACTACCTATAGCAGTCATTTAGAAGCTTCTATAGCCCTTGGGGTGTCTCAAAATCAGATTTTGGCCAGTTTACGGAGAGGAGGCCATGTACAAGCTTCTGGGTCTTATCAAAGATGGAGGTTTTTTGATAGCAAGTTAGAGTATGAGGCTTATGTACAATCTTATGTACCACCTACCCACCCATTTGAAAATGGAAGCATTTTACGTGATTTAAAATCTGGAACTCTTCTATATACCTATTCCGATGTTAAACGAATTTTAAATATGAGTCCACAAACTCTAAATTATACTTTCCAATACCCGGTGTGGTATGTTCCGAGAATAGACACAGTTTTATGTATGTGCGATGATCAATTTAACTGGAATATGGATACTAGTAAGGATAAGTATACATTGAACGAGTTACGGGTATCCTATATAAGAAATAGTGAGGGTACTATGGTGAAATGTAGTAATGGTCAGGTCTATCCAAACTTTTTTATCGCCGCTCGCACTCTAGGGATTCCAAGTACCGCGGTTAGAGATGCAATTCAATGCCAAAATGGGTACTATTTCAAACTAGGATTATATTTTGAAGTAGTACCTATGACCCAGATAACTGATGAACAACTGCAATTATGGGTACCATATTATTGTCGGGTATATTCCAGGCGAGGTGGTCGTAAATCATGAGAAGACAAACAGTTTGTTCCTTCATGCTCGCTGGTGTCAATTTGAATGATTTCGGATTAGAAATACCATCACCATTTTCTTCTCTAGAACTTGGGAACAGCCAAGTCTCTTCGATGACAAGTTGGACATTACGTTGCACTGTAGGTGGAGATAGCAGCAGGCGTATAAACGTAGCAGCCTTTGAAGCCTTGTTATATAGTGCCGCTCAATCTGCTGCTTCTTATGAAAATGCTTCTGGTATTCCCGTGAGCTTCCTGTTTGGTTGGCTCGACGAAAATGGTAACGTAGGAGACCATCTATCTTACCAAGGATTCACTCTACAGTTTAAGGTTTCTACTAATGGGCTATATATGTCTTATGAGCTTACTGGATATGCTACGTTAGCACTACAAACCAGTATGCCAGTACTAAGAATTCCGGAGGTATCCGGTATAGTGCAACCTTCTGCGGTTCTAGAGGCCTTAGCTATCGCTTGTAAGGCTACTTACTACTACGAACTTGATATAGATCATAATGATGCTCCTACGTACGTGAATCATAATGCTCTGACTACTTCATTCAACAAGTACGTTAGAGGTACTTATGATGGTAGAGATAACTATTCAGACTTTCCGGGATTATTGAGATTATCTAAATCCTGGAATGGGAGTAGAGATGCTGCTGGGCTAATGCCTGGAATCAAAAAATTATCCCAACTAACCAATAATCTAACAATAACTCCTATATCTAATTATCTAGTTAAGAGTTTTACGGATGAAACCCCACAATGTTCTTCCTTTTCGTATTGGGTTGACGAACCCACTATGACCCAACCAGGTTGTATACATTATAAGAGTAATGCCGGACTACTTACCTCCCAGGTTTCCGATGTCCTCGAATATGGTACCGCGAATACCAATATTTTGTCGTTATCCGGGTCTTATAATGGTGTAGCGTATAATATGACGGATATGAACTTTAAAAGCGTAGGATTCGCCGTAGATGGTAGCGGTAATAGTATTGCTAACGCAACAGAAGTAGTTAACTCCTGGAGTTCCAGTTTAGCAGATGTATTCCAGACCGCGAACATTATAAACGACGTAAATGCTTTGGCATCTCAATTCTCTGGAGATTTTACTATTACCATACCTGGATCTACTAGAGAATACACGGTAGCACAGCCAATATCTCTACTAGTGATGAATGGTAATACCCTATCTCCGGTTTCCGGAATATACAGCATTATAGAGGTAACCCACAATATCTCAGTAGAATTTACTACCACTTTAAAGGTGCAAAGGTTGGTTATGTCCTCTGCTAACCAGGTGGCTGCTGGACAAAATATATATGTATCTGGTTCTGGGTCTTACCCAAGCAATTCATATCAAACCACTTCTAACATAATCACCCCATACAAAGTAGAATTTGGAGAAATATTTCCAGATTTTACTCATATTCAAACAATCTAAGGAGTACTACTATGGTATATACTACTATCCCAAATTGCACCATCACAAGAACTACTTCTAACGTATTATATCCATATATTGATTCTGATACTGACGACTGGTTCAAAAGGTATGGTGGGTTCCATACTGGAATAGATGTACAATGTAAGTCAGTTCATAGTGCCTGTCAAGGTGTAGTTATAATGATTGGCGAAGATCACGAAGATGGTACTTTAGAAATTACCATACAATATGATGCTTACCAAGGATTTCGGTACTGTCATATAGAAAGAAGTTTAGTGCAACCTGGAGATATCATTCAAAATGGACAATGGATAGCAGATGCTAAAGATTTCGTTCATTTTGAGTATATTGATGTTAAGGAAGAAAATTCACAAGGAATATGTCATATAGGTACTATGAATTACTACAAGCATAATCCATTGGCATATGCTACTGGGGAGCAAGTTCTGCCAAACGAAGATTTAGTAGATGTTGTAGTTATAGAAGCAGATGCAGAGTTCGCGCAAGTAATATTCACCCCAGAAATGGATGAAGAATTCTCCAATAATAGAGTTGATGATGAACCGTATGGAATAGGATGATAGCATGAGTAACTCAAGTTTGGCTACATACATAGATACTAGCACATTAAATTGTAATACCAGAAAATATCCTATAACTAGAATAACCATACATCATGCCGCTGGGGTAATCAACGATCTCAGCGTTTTTTCTTCCATATTGAGGTCTGGGAGAGAAGTAAGTTACAATTATGGTATTGATAATAGCGGTCGTATAGGGTTATTCGTGCCAGAAAATAAAAGAGCCTGGACTTCCTCTAGTCCAGATAATGACCATAGAGCCATAACTATAGAGGTGTCTAATTCCAAAACCGGTGGAGATTGGCCAGTTTCCAACGCCGCCTATAACGCTTTACTCAATCTATGTGAGGATATATGTAGAAGAAATGGTATCGCTCAACTCACCTATACTGGATTCCTATCTGGTTCTAATTTGACTATGCATCAGTGGTTTGCCAGCACATCTTGCCCTGGCCCATATTTAAAATCCAGATTTGGTCTTATTGCTAATGCAGTCAATCGAAGATTGGGAACCTCTGGCGCTAGCACTTCTTTATCTAACGCCCAGGCTAATGCTTTACTAGAAGGCCAAGCTGTCAATGCCTATACCGCTGCTACCACTGGGTTCGTGGATCCATCAACTATCAATTACGAAGTGCTTGATCCATATCTTATAACTCTAGATAGAACCAGCCCAGATAATATAAACTTCAGCAGACTAAAAGATATTGGGGTTGTAGGAGTATTGATAGAAGCTGGATATTTGTACAATAGCATACATAGTGAGGTTACATTTAATAGCCCAAAACTAGAGTCTCAAGTTCAAGCCTGCATAAAGGCAGACTTACCATTCGGATTATATTTTGATGCGAAAGCAAGGAATACTGTGGAAGCTAAGAATGAGATGTATAGATTATCATTTCCAATACGTCTCTATCCACCAGCTTTGGGTGTATGGCTACATCCAAAGCTGCCAGGTAGCAAAGTAACTAATTCCAACATAATAGATACTTACTATAAAGAGTTAACCCGATTAGGTCTACAAGATAGAGTGGGTTTCTATTGCACCAGAACCGAACTCAATTCTATTGACTGGGGTAAATATCAAGATACCTGGTACTTATGGCTGAACGATCATATAGATACAGTAAGCGACCTTGAAACTTTATTAGTACCACAATTCTTCGTGTTAGATCAATCTTCTATCGAAGAAAGAGAGCAAGAGTTTATTGAGCAGTATGGTGGATTCAATGCAGGAGGTGCTTTTGGTGGTGCCGCATTAGGATTCGTGATAGGAGGACCAGTTGGCGGACTTATCGGAGGGATAGTAGGAGGTTTATCATAGAATGGCAATCACACCAAAATATACAACACCATCTCGTAACAATAAATACTATATAGCAAAAGCAGCAGGCGGTTACAATCCTTCTGGATTAAGTTATCCTCATTATCCATTCGTTATGCCAAATTGCTTTAGCGGGGATACTAAAGTGATGACACCTTGGGGAAGTGAGCGAATAGATAACCTGGTTGGAGATATAGTTAATGTGTGCTGCATTGATGGTCAATGGAGACCAGCAAAGTTTAAGTGTTTTGGAACCCAGCAGTTATTTGAAGTAAAAATTGGTGATAGTAGTTATTTCTGTACTAGTAACCATAGATGGCCTATATTCAATCAGGCAAACTATCAATTTATAGAAACTCTTGATCTTCAATGTGGGGATCTGGTAAAAAATATTGATGGCTATTATGAGCAAGTACGATATGTACGATATGTTAATCGATTAGAACCCGTGTACTGTGCAACAGAACCGGAAACCAGTACGTTCGTGCTAGCAAATGGTATTATAACCGGTAATTGTGTATCATTTGCATGGGGACGATTTTCTGAGATATTAGGGGAACCATGTAAACTCCAACAAGCTAATGGTGGACAAATGTTTTCTGTCAATAAAGGTGTATATGACACTGGAGACGTACCAGCTATTGGGGCTATGGCCTGTTGGGCTATGCCAGGAGAGGCAGGTCACGTAGCTATAGTAGAAGAGATAAACGAAGATGGGTCTATCTATACTAGTAATAGTGGTTGGGGTTGGCAGTCTAAATACCCGCAAAGCCAATGGGTTAGAAAGGTTCATGGTACAAAAAGTAATGGTTGGACCGACTGGGGTGGGTATATCTTCCAAGGGTTTATATATAATCCTAATGGGCAGTTTGGATCAAATCTTTTAAAGCAATTTGTCGATAATGCTGAATCTCATATAGGAGAAAATGGAGATTGGACTTGGAAGACTTCTGGACTAGGTAGAGGTCAACCTTGGTGTGCTGCTTTCGTTATGGCGGTAGGAAAGAGTACTGCTAATAATATCATTGGTAATATTATACCAAATACTTTTTCTTCTAGTACTCTCGCCAGAGAAGGAGCAAAAAGTGGCATGGGTACTTGGATTCCTGGTCCACATAGAGGTAACTACAATGCAAAGCCTCAGTCTGGAGACATGATATTATTTCGGTGGGAATACAGTAGTAGCGATCCAGATCAGTATTTTTCAGACCATGTGGGAATCGTTAAAGAAGTAATAGGGGATACGGTATGGACTATAGAGGGTAACAGTGGAAGCGGAAGCAATTATGATTCAAGGGTTAAGAGCAACTCATATCATCTTAGAAATAATTCTATTAATGGATATTATCGACCCAACTGGGCCAAAATAGGTGGGTATGCGTCCTCTGGGGGTGGAGGAGGATTACTATATACCATGGAGAATACCCGCGAGGATGCTATAGTTAGGGAAGTAGCCTATCTCAGCGGTTTTAAACCTTCCATATCAAAGACAAATATCAAGTTATCTGTCATCAATTATACCAGCGCCCTAGCCGGATTATTGAATGGTCAATTAACTGCAACCACTGGGGTGTCAGTAGACCTATCTAACAGCAATCTAGACGAGGTTCCAAGACAGATAATTGAGCATCTAACCTCTAAAGGTATAACTATTGCTGGAGCAGTTGGGGTTTGTGCTAACATCAAACACGAATCTGGTTTCCAATGTGGGATAGTAGAGTACGGATACACCTTAGCGACCGGCGGTGGTGCTGGATTATGTCAGTGGACCAACTACCCAAGAACTAGTGCCAGTGGTAGAAGAACTAACATGATAAATTATTGTGGTGGAGAACCAGCCTGGAGAACTAATCTAACCGGACAGGTGAATTTTCTACTACATGAGCTAACCACTGGGTATACCAAAACTTATGATATGCTGCGAACCGCTCCAAATACTGAACAGGGTGCAGTTGATTGTGCAGTTCAATTCTTAACAGACTTTGAACGACCCGCTAACTTAGCATATAACAGACAAGTTAGATCCGAGACAGCTAGAGAATTATGGGCGCAAGTAGTTCCACAACTTACTATATAGGAGGGATATATTTGATTACTTACGGCTATGCCAAAGGGTATCACTATACTGGAGACGGTACATTGATGATTCAAGTACGTATCCCTTCTATTCATGGTGCTTATAAGCAGACAGATTATAAGGGGCAAAAAATTCGCAACTATACAGATGATGGGGCACTTCCCTGGTATCCATCTGTTCTGCTTCCCCATCTACCAAGAGAAGGAGAGGTAGTTGCTATTGCAACTCTAGATGATAACCAGGGAAATATGTTAGTCATTGGACTAACCGGAGGCAGCTATCAATCCGGTATTACTAATTTACAGGGGTGAGTTATTTTGGCTTATACAAACTCATGGGCCTGGCCTAATATATTTAATGTATCCCAAAATCAAATTAATATAGTGGAAGATAACAAGAGTATAGTATCTAGAACCAGATTACTTATTCTATCTGAACCAACCTCTCTATTTAACTCTCCAGATTTTGGGGTAGGTCTTAAAAGACATCTGTGGCAATATAATACAGAAAACCAGAAAGCTATCATTAAAGATAGAATCGTGGCCCAATTAAAATTAAATGAACCATCGGTACTTCCAGAAAAGACACAATACGCAGATGGTCTACTATTTACTGGAAGTCCAAGTGATGATATAAACCAGGATTACAACCAACTAAAGATGACAGTTGCTGTTGTAACCAATTATAATGAAACCCTGGAGGTGACGGTTGAGGATGGCAGTAACTGATGAAAACAATGGCGTATACAAAGGCGTAGTCAACTATACTAGTAGAGACTACCAATCTATATTGCAAGATTTCAAAAATGCTGTACCCACTTTAACAGATTTATGGAAACCTGAGGCAGAAGCCGACCCTGGTATGGTTCTGTTGAAGGTGCTAGCAAGTATGGGCGAAACCTTGGGAGTAAATACAGATTGGTTAGCAAATGAAATCTTTGCTCCATCTGTATCTCAGAGAAAGAACGCAGAAAAGATATTTGGGTTGATTGGATATGAACTAGGATTCTATACTGCCGCACGTACTGAGGTAACATTTACCAATAACTCCAGTATATCTCTATCTTTGGACTTTGGATTTAATGGTAGTAACTTCTCTACTCTAAATGCTTATAATGATATTACTGGAGCCTCTAGAACTATCACATACAACATTTTACCCCTTACTAATAAATATGGTGCAACTGAAACTAGAAGTAGACGAGAGGTTGTAAGTACTAATCTAAACGTATTTGCTGACTCCGATCCAGTAACTTTAGCACCAGGTGAAAGTGTAACCAGGGTTGCTATTGAAGGCGAACTGCGCAGCTATAGTGTATCTGTACACGATGTAAAGAATAACAACTATATCATTAAGTTACCTTCCCAGCACCTGGACACTACCGCTGTATGGATTAAAGCTAGAGCAACTTCCACTTCTGAAACATTCCTAGAGACCCAGTGGATTCAGTGTGCTAATCCAGCAGAATTTATAGTTCCAGAACCCAGATTCTCTGTTACTTATGACAACTATAGTAACGCGCAGATCCAGATTTCTAACTATCTTAACCAGTTGGAAAACTATGATAGCAACTATCTAGTAGTTTACTGGATTGATTGTTCTGGGGTAATTGGCTGTGTTAGTGAGGATGTACTATCTAACTATCTACAAGCAAAACCATCTACTATTCCAGAAGATAATAGTGGGGATATTACTATTTCTAATTTATCTAATACCATAGAACTTCCCAACACCCATACTGTAACTGGTAGAAGTCCAGAAACTGCAAAGCAAGCCTATCAAAATTCTAGAAACTATATCAATACTTTTGATAGCCTTGTTACCCTACCAGATTACCAAAGATTTTTAAATAGGGAAGCGGGTATTGATACCGGTATCTGTATAGATTGTCAGAAAGCCTTAGACCTCAATATGGCAATCTATAATGACGATAGCATGACAGACGACGAGAAAAAGAAACACTATCTAAATAAATATGACTATCCAGCAGGCACTACTAAATTTAACTGGACAAATATTCTCGGATTTGACCCAGAAAATAAAGATAACTTCATCTTTTCCGCTAATTTTAAAACCTATACATGTATGTGTTACGCTATACATAATGATTTTAAAGATTCATCTTGGGGTACAGGTCAAACCTCTAGTGCTCAGTATAGAGATAAAGATGTATTTATCCAATATAAACCACCTCAACAGCTTATCAATGCAGTAATTAGAGACTATAGACCTTTACAGGCTTTATCGGTAGAACTACAATTTGGGTGGGTTAGAGTATTTAACTGGTATGCGGTTGGGACTATAACACCACTAAAGCCAGTTTCTAAAGATGTAGCAAAGAATATTGTAGCAGCAGCAAAAGAAGCCTTAGCTTTATACTTTGCCCCAGCTAATAGAGAAATAGGCGTAATGCCAACCCTTATGGAAGTGATTGATGTTATAGAGGGGTCCCATATTCAGATTAGACACTTTGATCCAGGTAGCCCCGGTACTGTTAATTATGGAATTGTATGGGATAAATGTGATCCAAGTTGGTGGAATCCATGCTCTTTTGCAAAGTTGCAAGATCCAGGAGAATCTGCTGACAATATAAGAATTCATCCAGCGTATATTACAAAGTAATTTTCTACAGACCAGATGTTACCGCGATGGTTGTCTGGTCTATTTTTATGATTTTGTTAATGATTTATTAACCTTTTATACGTGAACTTTTCCTATAATATAATCATAACCCTATAAGGAGTTGTTAGTATGGAGTTCAAGATCTGGGAAGAGAATATGGATAAGGTGGAGCGCAAATTGATGACCCTCCAGAAGAAGTGTCAGAAAAACGAAGTAGATTTCCATTATGAGCGCAAAAGGGAAGACTTCGAGGCTGTAACCCTGGAAGACGGCACGACCAAGATCGTCAGATTCATCGTGATCGACGTCTCCGGTAAGTTGATTCGTTCCGGATGGGAGTTCGTGTGCAACCTCCAGAGCACTCCCAGAGGTAACCTCGTCAAAGGTTATGTCGATGCCGCAGAGCTTCCTCAGGAATACCTTACCGCTGAGCTCCGCTGCGATCATTGCCAGTACCACAGACCCAGAAAATATGCTACCATAGTCCGTAATGTAGATACCGGCGAGTATAAGATGCTCGGCACTGCGTGTGTCAAGGAGTATACTACCGGATTAAGTGCAGAACTCATAGCTAGGTTCTTGTCCGGATATGGTAGCCTCGAAGCCGGATGCGTGGTAGGAAAATCGACTAATATCTACTATTCCATATCCGAAGCGCTTCCGGCATTGGTGGCGGTGGTAAATAAGTACGGTTTTGTTTCTACTTCTAAGGCCGCAGATACTGGAGAACTACCTACGAAGCGGAGGATTTTGGATTACGCCCCATTCATGCAGAGAAATCCTAAAGATATTTCTATTGGTCGAGAGGTACTACAAGAAGCCGAGGCTATCATAAATTACTATTCAAGCATCGAGGCTACTGATGCCTTTTCCGCCACCATGAAATCCATGTTCTTGTGCGGGTACTTTGATCTCCATACCCTTGGGTACTTTTGCTATGCTGTTACCGGATATCGTAAGTATATGCAAGATCAGAGAGCCCAGAAGGACAGGGAATCTCGCAAGAATTTGTCCACCTGGATCGGGGAGGTTGGGGATAAGGTGTACGCAGAGGTGCAGTCCTGCGAATGTGTGTATAGTAGCGCTGGACAGTTTGGAGATTACTTCTTGTATCGATTCGTAGACAATTCCGGTAACGTGATTATGTGGGGTACTAGTAAGGGTCTGATGACCGACAAGATTGCTTCCATCTCCGGTACCATCAAATCGTTAGATACATATAGGGATGAGAAGCAAACGGTTCTCACCCGCTGTCGAGTGCAATATAAGTCACTATAAATTATTTAGCTTTAAAGCTTTATCCGGATTTTTGTTTGCAATCCATACTCTTTATACACCTTCTATACATACAACTGTATATTAGGGAGGATATGCCCATGGACACAAATATACCGACCAAAGTAGAAAACTTTTATGTAAGCTATCGTTTATCTCATACTGAGGATAAAAGTTGGAATACTTTCTATTGCGAACTTTGTCAAATGTTTCCAGAATGTAACTTTCAGCTTATCATGAATGATAAAGTATTGATGATTCGTTGTACATACGATAACCATCACCTGTACTTCAAATGTAAGTACGATGATCCAAACTACATCAAATTGATCGGAGAGGAGGAAGCTATAAGAAATGCAATTTAAAGATATTGTAGTACCTGAAGTATATGAATCCGAATCTGCAGACTTTAGATTCTTCCTTAACTGGTTTGCTACTTGCCTAACTAGGATTAAATTTGATATAGAAAATATGCTAGACCTATACGACCCATTAAGATGCCCAAGCGAACAGGTGTGGATGTTAGCAGACAGTATGGGGTTTAGATACGATGATAGATTACCAATGGCGTACAATCGTCTGGTTCTTATGTACTTCATGTCTATGATTCGTAACAAGGGAAGCAAAGATGGAGTAACTCTAGCAGCTGAGGTAAATCTAGCCCAGTTCAATATATTAGAATACGGAAAAGAAAAAGATATTCTGTATGAAAGACTTGAAGATACCTCTATTCCAGTTAATTCTGCTTACGTCACTCCTCACGTAGAAGAGGGGTATATTGACGTAGTATACTACTCCGAGGAAAAGCCAATAGATGCTTGCATTGAATACGTAAGACCAGTTGGAATGTATCTATTCCAGCATGCGGGAGTAAGTTATGATGCTAGAACCAAGATATCTGTTGATGCTAGACTAACGGATATGGAAAATGTGGGTATGTCTATTGGGGCAACTCATGTGGGTCATTATAGCAGAGAAGACTACGCCAGAATGCAAAGAATGGAGAATGAAGCAGAATTTGAAGTAGATAAAGATCATACCAGACGGGATGTATGGTTTAGAAATTCTAAGGCAGAGGGTGAACCTAATCCAGACATCAATCCAGGATATAGGTCATTATTTAGTTTGCAGTTGTGTAATAATGATCATGTAGTAAAGTCTCTACTTCCAGAAATCAATAAGATTTTCTCCCTTGGATATGGGCCAGAAGATGTCATGGTAGATTACCCAGATGACTATGTGACAAAAATGTATGACCCGCAGCATCCATTTATCAATAGGGATAAAGTTAGAAATCCAAACATTCCAGAGTATATGGCCTACAACTTGGGCTTTGATAGAGATAGAGAACGCGATGATACTGGAGGAGACGTATTTACTATTTATGATAATGATAGCCCAGATATCTTACATCCGGTACCTGCGGTCAATCCTCCAAAGTTTAATGTTGGGGATGCTATTGCAGTCGATAGTGGTAATAATGCTTACTGGATGAGTGACTTTAAGAAGCACGAAGCATCAGACCTTCATAATCCTGAAACAGAAATTACTCCAGATCCCGGTAACGTTATTCCAGTTCCAGAACCGCCCAAGGACGACGACCAGTAACTATCAACCTTATGGGACCTTACCTTCTATTTTTCAGAGGGGAGGTCTGTAATTTTATGCCAGAGAACAATTATAAAACCCCGGTAATGGGTCAAGGTCCTGCGAAACTTGTAGCCCAAGAATTAGAAGATGGAACGATGGAAGTGCTGCGGAAAGAAGATTACGATCGGCATACTAATAGCAAATTTACTGGTCCAAATCTTCATCGCATGACAGACCCAAAGCCCCCACACACAGAAGTAGAAGTAGCCCCAAGAGATTACATGTTTTCAATTCAAGGATATGATTCTTATAGGACTACTGAAGTATTTGTCCATGACGAGGATTCAACTGATACAGAAATTCCATAACGGGAGGTGATACAAATTGAACAAACCTATCAAGGTACCTTCCCGACACTTCAGCATAAATAATAATGTATCTTTCATTGTTAGAGATGCTGATACCGGTAGGATAAGAAAGATAAGACAGGGGCATAATTCTGCTACCAACTCTATTTTAACCGGTTTAGGGCACTATCTTACCGGTGACGGAATTCTGAATCAAGGTTGGCATCTTCTTAAAGAATATGTACCGCAATATATATCTTTAGGAACTATGGGTCTATATAGTCAAGAAGCTAATGCACAAGGTTTGCCCATTGGGATTGGAGTAGGTCCGGGTGATGAGATCCAAGGCTATAAAGACTATCTACTACAGACTCCCGGATATGGTGCAGATGGTTATGATGCTAACATCAATAACAACCGCCCATACTTTGGACTAGGTCCTATGTTCAAAGATAGGGAAGCCCCGATCTTACCAGAAACCGGATTGATAGGAGATATCAATCAAGATGGTAAAGTTGATATGGAAGACCTCCTTATGTTAGTGGATTATAATTGTGGGAATATTACTCTAACCCCAAAAGCTCAAAAAGCAGCAGATATCAATGGGGATGGGGTAATTAACTGTGATGACGTAGAACTGTTGAAAGCCTATGTGCAAAACGAAGATGCAGATAAAGGTGATCTAGGTTCTTACGAATATTGGGCCCAAGGCCTTCCTACGGTTAATTGTGAACTTATATCCGATTCTTTCCCAAGGGCTAAAATTTCATATAGAGAAATAGTTCCAGAGATGGAAGCAGAGTTCCCACAAACCATTGACGTAGTATTTTCTGCCATGATATCCACCGGTGCTTTAGCTCAATTTAGAGAACCAGGAAGAGATTACATATTCATTACTGAGGCAGGTCTTTGGTCTACCCCAGAGTGGACAAATAGTGGAGAAAATGGATTACTAGCAGGATACAGACTTGCTCCTACCGATCAAAGATATTGGGGCATGGACGAAGAGTCCGTTACCGATGATGTAGCAATGATGGTGTTAGCAGAGCAGGGTGTAACAGACCCAACTGCTCAACAAATTCAAGATATTAAGCCAACTATTGCTGCTGATAATAGAAACCGTCTGCAAAGACAAATACTAAGAGTAGGTGTCAACCAAGTTGTTCAAGTTATATGGAAAATACAATTAGGTGGGCTTGAACAACTTCAAAATATAAATTCTATATACCAGGCTACCAACGATATATACTGGTATTTCTGGGATTAAATTTAGAAAGGAAGATTTAGTTATGGTAAGATATGTTAAGGCTGATACTGATGGGGAGAACTTTGTTAATTACTCTAAAATCCGTACTGCTGTGAAACAAATGAAGGCACTGGTTGCTACTTTAGACTCTATGAACGAGCCTACTTTTGGTGTATTTGACCAGAACTGTACAGATGATGTATATACCATAGTTTCAGATAGCATTATGTCTCTTTCTAATGTAGTATCTGATAGATAAGAGGGTTTAGATATGGATAATGTAGTATTTACTCCAGCCTCTGTTTTATCTTTATTGACAAAAATTGATGAACTCAAAGATGTCAATATTGGTATGACAGAGACTATGGACGGTAAACTTCAATTATCCGTTGGGGAATCTGTATATGAGCTTGAACCAGAGGTTGATACCAGTGTTCAGGTAGATGATTCCGTAGTGGATAAGATTGAAGATGTAAACCAACAAACCTATGAAGATTTAGCCGAAGATGGAGAAGTGGAACTTCAGGAAGAAGTTACTGGTGGGGTTCTTAAAGAAATTGCTAAAACCCTTTTGCTTGGTGGTATGGTAAGACTTACCGGTAAGATGTTAAGGGAATGAGGTGTTGATCCAAGATGAAAGCAAATGTAAGAGCAGATGCTGAACCAAAGAAAGGTACTGTACTTGGTACTTATGAGGGTAAATCTGCAGATGCTTTAGTTGAAAATAACAACCAAATGACCCTTGGTCCAAACCTATGGAAAAACCTATTTAGTTCTGAGGAGTATAAGATGAACTTAGAAAGAGGTATGTATATCGGATTTCTAGGTCACCCAGAAGATGTAGGTTGCCAAGATTACCAGCATGGCTGCATTGTAATGCGCGAGGGTAAGTATTTAGACGATAGCGGAGAAGTATGGGCGAAGTTCGACCTCATTGATACCCCAGTTGGTAGGATTGTAAAAGCATTCCAAGATGCTGGAGTCACTTTTGGTATTTCTGTAAGAGGTGCAGGAGATATCGATGCTAATGGGGAAGTAGACCCCGATACCTTCGTGTTTAGAGGATTTGACCTAGTAACATTTCCGGCTTATGACGATGCTGTACCAAAGTTCACAGAGATTGCAGCTTCGGAAGATATTGATAAGCAAGTTAAATATAAAAGCATTTGCTCTGCTATCAATAAAAATATTGACGCTGTTACTTCTGCTACTACTATTAAGGTGCTGCAAGATACTGTAGGTAAGAATTCCAAACCATATGAAGTTCTTCAGCATCGCAAGGAAGAAATTGAAGCAGGTTCTAAAGTAGAACCAATGGATATCTCTACCCAGAAGATCCAAGGTCTAACCGAGTTATACCTCGAGCAGGTTAAAGCAAATAGACAGTTAGAAGTAGAAATGCTTAAACTGCAAAAGCAAAATAAAGTATTATCTTCCGAAGTGCTCAAAGCTCAAAGGCAAATTAAATCTTCAGAAAGAATTATGAATGAACAACTGCAAGCAATCACTGCTTCTAATGAAGAGCTTGAAGGAAAATATAAGACAGCAGTTACTGCTAATACTAGATTGAAGGAAACTTTATCTAGAGTAAAGGCAGATACCGAAAAAGAATGTAACCAGCTAAAATCCCAAGCAGATAGGCTGCAATCGCAGATCAAGGCAAGCAACCTTAATTATCAACAGAAGATGAACTCTAAAGAGACAAAGATTCAGACTCAATCTGAAACTATATCCAAACTCGAACAGAAGCTCCAAGAAACCGTCTTAGCAGCATCTAAAGTAGAGAAAGGGACATCAAACCTAGATGCCAAAGTTAGAAGACTAGAGTCAGAAGTCTCAGCCGCCACAAACCTGGTAGAGCAATATCAACAAGCTTATGCTGATCTATATGCTTCTGCTTTAGGGGTACATCTATCCAATATTTCTATCAATGCTTCTACTACGGTAGATGAATTGAAAGAGAAGATTAGTTCAGGGACTTCTACCTGCAATATTCCAGTTGCCCCTGCTATTGATGATAGCATTGATATTGTGGACGACGAAGAAGATGATGGGGAGTCTTTAGTACTAGCTTAAAACTGTATCTTAACAAATAAATATAGATAGGGAGCGATGATAGTATGGCTATCAAGAAAACCACTCGTACTATTTCCGCTGGTCGCCCTGTCAATGCTGCTACTAGCGTAACTTCTAGAGCGGTTGACCGTCGGGTTCCTCGCCAGCGTGTTACTGCTGCTTCCGAGATTGCTAAAAACCTTTCTCCGGAACGCAGAAATTTCCTCCGCCAGATTCGTTCTAACATGACGAAGCATGCAAATGTTATGGCTGCTACTAACACCACTAACATTTTTGCACGTCCAGACTTCCTGGAACTGCTTCCGATGTTCGTACAGAATCTGTTAGCACTTGATGTACTTGGTTCTGTTGCTATGAGATCTCGTCAGCAGCTGATTCCTTACTTCAAGTTCGTAGCAGAAAATACCAAGGGTCAGACCAAAGCAGGTGACGTACTGTCCAGCCCGTTCGTAAACAGACTTGGCATGGATCCGAACTTTGGTGGTCGGGCTGTCAAGAATGAAAACATTGGCGCTGTAGGCGGTACCCTTGCTGCTGCTTACCTGCCAGTTCTTCCTGGCTCTGTTACCATTACTGCTTCTTATGATGCCGCTGCCAGCAAGCTGGTAGATGACGGTGCTGGTAACCTCAAGGATGCTACCGACGCCATTATGGGTTATATTGATTATAGCACTGGTAAGGTTACTTTTGAGCAGACTCCTATTGCTGGTTCTGATGTCTTTATGACTTACCAGTACGATAATGAAAACGTTGGCCCTCATACAGAAGGCAATCTAGAGCATGGTCAGTATGGCGCATATATGGGTAAGGGTTACCTCCAGCTAGATGAAATCAACCTGGTAGCGGAAGCTCACCAGCTCGCTTGTTACTGGAGCATCTATTCTGCTTTTGCTGCTAATACTGAATATGGTGCCAACATTGGTGACATGGCTAAGGAAGCAGCTTTTGCAGAGCTAACAGCAGAAATCAACACTCAGGTATTTGAAGCACTTCGTAGAGCTGCTTCTATCCAGCCTCAGTATAACTGGGATGCCAGCCCTGTGATGGGTGGATCTGTTGTTCCTTCCGATTACTTGAATATGCTTAAGCTGAAACTTGGCCAGGCTGCTGCTTCTGTTTATCAGAGAACCAGACTTGCTCGTCCGAACCGCCTAATTGTTGGTTCTAACGCTGCTGAGTATATTTCTATGATTGATGGATTCCAGGCTGCTAATAACGATAATGTAGTTGGTCCTTACAAGTTTGGTACTTTGGATCAATTCCAGATCTACGTAGCACCTGATTATGATCCGAACCTGTGGGTTATGAGTTGCAAGTCCGATTCCGATGTGCGTAGAAGCTCCGGACTCTTTGGAGAGTACATGCCTCTGACTGCAACCGATCCGATCACCCTCGGAGATGCTAGCGCTCAAGCTGGTTTTGCCACAATGTATTCGGTCAAAATCACCAATCCGGCGACCGTAGTATCCGGCAAAATCCTGGGCGGTTTCTAATCCAAATCGTTCAATAATCTCTGTCAACTCACAAGGCCTTGCCCGAAAGGGTGAGGCCTTTTCTCATGTTTATAGGCGAAAATCGTTAGTATAGACGAAGGAGGTTGACATAATGAGCTATAGAGCAGAGATTTCATTTAAACAGATCGCACCAGAGAAGGTATTTGTATTTCTAAAAGAATTCAAACATTGGGTTAAACGTTGCATATATGAAATAGCGGAGGATAACTTCATGTACTGTCCTACAGTTAGATGGTTACATACGAGTTATGCTGATCTTAATGATTATAGTAGTAGAGATTGGTGTATGCAATGGGCTAGAAATCTATTTTCTTACCGGTACATTTATTTACCAGAGGTTGAATTGTTGTGCGTATATGGGGTGCCTGGTATAGTTCAAGATTTATTTGACGATACTATCTATTTTCAAAATAGTGTAGATCAGAACTACGACTTTAGTACTTGGGATAAAATCGAATTGTTTAAAGAAGTAGCCCGTAAGTGGCAGGCGTTCACAGATGAAGGAGTTAGGGAACGTTTGCATCTGGATAATGACGACGATCTAGATTACCATCTGGATAATGACGACGATCTAGATTACCATCGTAAGTCTGCTTGTTACAATGAAATTTGGGATAAGTATTTAAAGGAGAGTTTATATGATGAAGATTCCGTAGTATATGTACAACTCTTCGGATACTATGACGTTGACATATTGACTAAGTTTATAGTCACCTGCGAAAGAATTGCTAAATTAGAGGAGAAATAGCTTAATGATTTATTAACCTTTTATACTCTACAATTCGTTATAATATAACCATAAGAAGAACCTAACAGACGTTGGAGGTTTTAATTATGACGAATGAAGCAATTATCTTTGGAGCCAGATTGAAGCTTATGAAAGATGGAAAAATTGGGTCTACCGGACGTACCATCGTTATAGAAGATGGTGAAGGTAATAAAACCCAAATGCCAGAGCCGGAGGAAATCCATACTTATGCCGCCTGGCAGAAGTTAGGATTCCAGGTTAAGAGAGGGCAAAAGGCAATAGACAAGTTTCAAATCTGGAAGTATGCAGTTAAGAAAGCAGAAAAGGAAGACGAAGAAGATAAAGAGAATATGTTCATGGTTACTTCTTCATTCTTTTCCCAATCCCAAGTGGAGGTAGCAAATGCCAAGAATTAAATGGATCTATAAAATCAAGGGTCCGGATGGGACCATACAAGAGGCCCCGTCTGCCACTATTGCAGCACATCGCATTAAGAGGTTATATTCAGCGGAATTTCAAGGTGTTAATGATCCAGGTCCCTATGCAAAGCTATATGAAACTGAAGTATATAGGTTCTTTCGCAATGATCCAAAGATCTTAGAACAGTTTCCAGGGCTTTCTTCAATTCTTAGCAGGTATGAACCAAAGTTTACAACCTGTGACCATTGTGGAAAGAAAATATACGTTGGAGAGATGTGTAACCGTAGATGGATACACTACTAAATTTTGCAGTCCAGGCTGTGCAGCATATTACTTTCTAGATGTAAATGAAGGGACATTTGGAAACGAGGAGGAGTAGAAGATGGAATTCAAGGATAGAAAGCCCCAATACAACTACTATGTAGTAGGTAAAAATGGAAAAGTCCATACATTTGATTGTGCCCCACAGGCCGCCAGTTGTCTTCGTCGCGAATATCCAGAAAAATTTGGACTTAATGGTTCTATCATCCATATCGATGGGTCCCATATAAATCTGTTTGCTAACAGAGAACGTCATGCTTTAATTAAGTATGGCGACGCTTTAGAAGGATTGGTTCGCAGAGAAGAAAAATTTTATGTAAGGTGTACCGGATGTCATCAAAAAATTTATAGCGGTGAGGGATACTACACAGTTAAGGGTACTACTAATATTTATTGCTCTGGAGAATGCGCTGTCAAGCATCTTTTAGACGTGCATAATGGTATTTTGGAAGATGAGTATCCTAAATTCTAAATTATGTATACCAATTTGCAAACCTTAAAAGGTAGTTGCACCCATAATAGGTGTAGCTACCTTTTATTTTGCTAGTGAGTGAGGTAGGCTTGAGAACCCTGCCTCTGGCAGAGATTACGGTATTAACAGTAGTAACCAAAAATCAAAAATACATTGGAGGTATTATAATGGCTTATACAGTAACTATTAAGTATGTAGCCCCAGATCAGGAGGCTTGCCAGGTTGCTATGCCTATTGCTTCCATCTTCCAGCCTTGCGGCTCTTATGTGGATTCCGCAGTTATGGTTGATGGCGGTCCTATTCGTGATGGCAAAAAGAACATTTATGGCAAAAGCATCTATGCTACTAACGTAAATGGTTGGGGTGAAATCGAAGTGAAAGAACCTTTTGCTTCTACTTCTATTCCTATGCCGGTAGCTCTGGCCCAGTTTAAACTTGCTGTTGCTGATGCTATTGACGGCACTGGCGATGGCGTATTTACTTTTGACGTGGAAGATTACAAGGAAGCTGTTTACTATGCTACCATTGGTGAGCAGATGGCAGACCAGGGCTTCCAGGTCACTGTGGCACCAAAAAACTAAACCCGGATCCCGAACCAGAGCCGGAACCTGCTGACATCTCCGTAGAGGTATCTAGCGGGGATGGGCAGGTTTCTCTGGATCCGGAAACTGTGGCTCAAGGGCAGCCATTTAGAGTAAACATTACACCTGGGGCTAATATGGCAGTGGATACCATTACTATTGATGGCATTCAATATGTCAATGACGGTAGTTCTGAACCCCCAGAAAATTCTTCTTGGGTAATGCTAGAATTCAGCAGCGCTCCTGGTACCATGAATATAACTGTATCTTTTTCAGAATGCACTGATGACAGTGGCGTACCAGATAAGTATAAAGCTATTGTTACTGCTTCTGTATCTGGTACAGGCGGAACTGTACAACCTGTTTCGCAGAAAGTGGTAAAGGGTCAATCTGCAGAAATCGAAATTATTCCAGATGAAGATATGGCAGTGGATACTATTACCGCCGGTGATGATGTTTATATCAACAATGGTCAAGAATAATATGAAAGGGGGTTAAACCACTATGGCAACTAACAAGTTACCAGAGGGTTCTACTTGGGATAAGTTTATTCTTAGTAATGTTACTTCTGACCAGACTGTAACTGTTACTTTTGCGCCGGATACTAACGATGATGGTATTCCGGATAAATACCAGACCGTGACAGTTACTGCTTCTTCCGATGGGTCTGGTACTGTGGATCCATCAAAAAAAGAAATAGCTCTCGGTGAAGATGTAACGTTCACCGTGACACCGGGAGAGGGTCAAGCTCTTTACCAGGTGAAGGTCGGTGACGCAGTTAAGTATACTAATACAGCTGAAACTCCTTTCTCTGGAACCTATACGTTAGAAGATGTAACTGTTGATACAGTAGTCACTTTTGTATTCTCAGTTGATACCGATGGTGATGGTATTCCAGATGCTTCTGAAACTTGGTTTACGGTAACTCTAAACCATGATGCTAACACTTCTATTTCCTCTAATGGAAAACAAGATAGTGTTAGAGTTAAAATTGGTCAGGATTGTCCGATCCAATTCTCTGCGATTTCTGGATATGCTATTGATACTGTTACAGTTGGAGATACCTCTTATATCAATAACGGACAGACAGAAGCACCAAACGGTACTGACTGGACTGGCATTACTCTAAGCAATGTCCAGGATGATATGACAGTATCTGTAACAGGTGCTGCCACAACTGACGATACTGGGGTTGCTGATAAATATAAGTTTAAGGTAACTACCGTAGTGGAAAGTGGTGGTACCGCAGTAGCAGTACCACAGCTGGTCGTATATGGACATGACGTAACTATCAATATTACTCCAGACGAAGGTCAAGCTGTAGATTCTATCCAGCATGGAGAGGAAACTTACGTCAACAATCCAAACTTCGGAAAAGCATTTATTGACGATGTTTCCGATATTACTGAGGCTTTAACCGATCCAGACATTAGTGAACTAATGTTGAATGCGCCGATTGATACGACTTCGGAAATCCAGATTGATAAGCCGATGACGTTAAATGGTGCAGGTAATACTGTTACTAAATCTGAACCAGGTAAGGCCTTTACATTCGCTCAGGATTCTACCGTAGAAGATATCACTATTAAGAATACTGCAGACAATACCGAATGGAATTCTTCTTATGGTATCCAGTTCTATACTGGAGAACACACGGTTAAGAATGCTACTTTAACCGGTGGTAATGCAGGAATCATTGCTAATAGTGCTACAGTAAATCTTGAAGGTACAATTGACGTATCTGGTAATACCTTTGGTGGTATTGAAGTTTGTAAGAGCGCTGCTGGTACAGAAACCAGAGCAGCTATGCCCGCTGGTGTGCTTAACATCAATGGAGCCAATATTATCAATACTACAGAGGAATACGGCAAGCCAACTATTTGGATTGACGGTAATACCGATGCAGAGGGTATCGTGAATGGTGCTGAAGCATTTACAATGATTCAAGTTCCCCATGGAGATGGATTCCAGAAACATTTCTATCTAGATGCAAACCATTCTAAGCCCATTGTAGTAGGTGATAAAGCCTATGGAGATTTAGTCGATGCTATTGCTGCAGTTCCTAGTGGTACAGAAACCACAGTCAAGCTGATGGCGGATGTTACTGTGAATGCAGTAGCGGTAGAAATTCCTTCTGACAAGAAAGTAATCTTTGACCTAAACGGTCATACCATCTCTTCTGAAGGATTTAAAGGCAGACCAATCACTAACAAGGGACAACTTACTGTTACTGGTAATGGTAAGATTACTTCCGAAGGTTGTGGAGAAAATGGTACGGGTGCTATTAGCAATCAAGGTACTTTAACCATTGAAAATGGTACATTCTCCGGTGGCGATGGAGCAAATGGTATGGCTATTAGTAATGGTGCTGGGGCTACCTGTACTATCAAAGATGGTGAAATCATTGGGTGTCCAAGAGGTATCCAGAACTTAGGTACTCTAACAGTTGATGGTGGTACTTTTACTGGCTCCGATACTTATTCCGGAAACGAAGGTAACGCTATCATCAATGCCCAAGGTGCTGCCTGTACTATCAATGATGGTACATTTACCGGCCATATGAATGCCGTATCCAATATGGATAATGGTGGTGGATGTAAGTTAACTATCAATGGTGGTACATTTACAACTGATGGGTTTGAAGCTTCTGGTGCTGTGTACAACGGTGCAGGGAACACCGTAACTATCGAAAATGGTACCTTTACCACTGAAGGTGATTCTGGATCTACTCTGGCTAACAGAGGTATCGCTATAGTTAATGGTGGTACCTTTACCGGAGATAACTGCAACAAACAGTGTTATACCGTAGATAGTGGTCAAACCAGTACACCTGGGGCTACCATGGAGCTTGGAAAGAACGTAACAGTTACCGGTACATTCGGTGCGGTAAGAGCTGTTTCTGGTGGACTAACTATCAAGGGTGGATCTTACCAAGTAGTGGATTGCAGTAACCATAATGAATCTGATTTCTATGCTTTGTACGTAGCAAGTGAAAAAGGGGCAGTTGAGGTCAATATCGAGGACGGTACATTCCAGTCTTTGAGCAACGATTGCGTAAGATGTGGTAATCCTGGATTCGATAGCAGCGCTGTTATCAATATCTCTGGAGGTTCGTTCACAGCACCTTCCGGTAAGCAAGCAGCCGCTGTCGGCGGCACTGGTGAGATTTCCATTACTGCTGGTAACTTCTCCAGCAACGTACAAGATTTCATTTCTGAAAGCTCCAGCATGGAAGAGCAAGATGACGGTAGGTTTGTAGTAGCAACTAACTAAGTTCGATGGGAGGCGTAATCTTATATGACTATGGCAGAGATTGTCGAGGAGGTCAGCTTTAGGTTAGGCCTCCCAACTAATAATAATGTGGAGACCCAACAGATAGAGAAAGCAGTGCTTGCCAGTTTTAGAGAACTAAAGCGGTATATGAAAACCCCAACTCATAAAACAGTGCCATATAGTTCAAGACTGGATTTAATCAAACTCAATATTGATACTGTGAAGGTACTGAATGTGCAAGCTGCTTATCCAAGAATTGGCCTCACTTTAGGGAGTATTGATTCCGGTAACGTATTTCAAGTTGCTGCGGCGGTCAATACCCAAAGTCTTATTGGATCCACCTCTAGGCTTAACATTGATCCAATAATGACTGAAATGGCTTTGGCACAGGTACGTAATACTATGACTACAGATTTCCAATGGAGATATGATATAACCAACCAGGTTGTATACTGCACCCATAGGGATCCAAGACCTGCAACAGTCACTATAACCTATGTACCTAACTTTAAAGATGTTTCAGAAATTCAAAGCCAGACGTGGATCGACTATCTGGTGAGACTGTCCGAAGCAAACATGAAAAAGAGCTTAGGGCGCTCCCGGTCGAAATATACAGTGGAAGGCTCCAACGTAACCTTAGATGGAACTATATTGCTTGATGAAGCAAATGCAGAGCTCGAGCAAATACGTGAAGAGCTGGAAGCAAAGAAAACCAATCTTACTTTTGTAAACTAATAAGGAGGTATTCTATAATGTTTATCCGTAAACGCAGAATTGTAGCAGACGATGAGCTGGATGCCCAGATGACCCCGGTTGAACAGGATGCTGGCGAGGTTACTGTTGATCCTGCGGCCACTGAGCTTTTATTTGAAACAGACGACGTTGCGCAGCTGGTAGCAGAAGTTGCCGGTCAGGACGTAGACGTTACTGTTGATGATGAAACTGGTGAAACCGTTTTCGCTGTCGGTGAAGATGAATTTACTGTTACTCCGGACGAGGATGTTGAGGTTTTGGAAAGCACTCGTAGACCTCTTCGCAACAAGAGAAACATTAAGGCTTCTACTAGACGTCCGGCACGCAGACCAGCTACTAGAACTGTATCTGCTTCCCGTACTATTAAGAAGTTCCCGAAGAAGTAATCTTTCTTCCAAAATAAAAGTTTAATGTAGTAGGGCATAGCCCTTCGGGTTACTATATCAATATGCCCGGAGGGCTATTATAATATGTAAAGAAAAGAGGTATATAGCTTATGGCTTTACAGAAAGTAGAAGCCGGTTTAGGTGAGGTATTTAAGAGTTTCCTTAAGAATCTAGGGGCTTTAGGTACTGCTATTGGAGCTGGGGTCAATAAACTCGTCAAGTGGGGAGTAGAGGTTAGTAAAGACCCAGAGGAGAATGAGAAAGGTGAAAAGACTTTTTTCTTCAAGATTCCCAACGTTGGTGAGAGTGAATTGAAAGTAGTAGCAAAACCAGTACAAGGAAAAGAAAATACTTTTGATTTTGAATTCTATGGTAAAGATACTAAGTTAAAACGTACCGAAGACAAAAACGTGCAGATCAACAAGGATTCTGACTTTGAAGACCTCTTCAAGAAAGTTATGAAAGAAGAGTGGGGAGACGAAGATATGGAATCTTGGGAGAGGTTTGAAAAGGATGCTAACGCCTCTGCCAAGGTATTTCTAAAGAAAGTGACTTCTGCCTCTGGTACTAATATTGAACTCCAGAAAATTATGTGTGCCACTGATGTTCTTCCATCTTTGGATATGCTTCAACTTGCTATTGAAGACCCGGATTTTGTTGCAGCAATTCCACAAGAAGGTCAAGCCTATGCCATTACAGATGATGGAGAAGATCTAGACGTAGCAGAAATTGACGCGGTGCCAGATACCAATCCATTTATTGATTTATTGTGTGCTGCTATTTGTACCCGCAATCTATTTCAGTACCTGCATTGGAATTGTAAGGATAGGAAGTTTAATGATCTACACACCTATCTAGATGAAGCTATTGACAAAATCCAGGATGATATTGATACCTGGGGAGAGCTGTCTGTAGAAAAATTTGGATATGCTCCAAATCCATCGTCTCTATGTTGTGGTGACGAAGTGCTAGAAATGCCAGGTGGAGTAGAAGGTATGGAAGGCTTTGCTATCGTTAAAGATGCTATCAACCGGTATGCTGATGCTATTAACTGTATTGCTTGCAACTGTCAAGATGGCGACGTTCAAAGCCTTATGGATGATATCATTCGCGGTTGGAAGAAAGAAGCTAACTACTTCATTGCAAGAAGACTTCTAAAATAAAAATCGTTATAAGGTTTAGACGATTCCTATAAGTATGAAGGAGGTCTAAACTTTATGATCAAGATGTATCCAGAAAGCCGATACCAGCTTACAGATCCAAGTATAATTCGTCAATACCTGTATGCCGGAAAAGGGATAGTGACACTAGAATCCCCGTCCGGTAAATCCCATACTTATCTATTCCAGAAGCCGAGAGATGAAAGTACCTTTCCCGAAGATGTAAGATTCGTGTATGCTGTGCATGGCAATGAAAAATTATTCTACATAGGAATGATAGAGGATGGTGATTTCAGACTTACCAGACATTCCAGATTCCTACCAGATAATGAAATTGTCAAGGGTGCTAGATATATTTGGGATATGGCACATCATCGTAAAGATGGTAGAATGAAACTATACCATGAAGGCGTATGTGGTAGATGTGGGAGACAGTTGACACAGCATAAGGTTCTGGAGACTGGTATCGGTAGAAAATGTCAGGGTATTATAAATGACAACAAATTCTCCTATATGGGATAAATTAGTACAGAAGTATGGTAATGAATACCAGGCGGTTATAGCTCTTGCTAATATAGCAAGGGGTAAGGCCGCCCAGATAGATCATCAGATACTAGATTCTGAGGCTATAGAATGGGTACTAACTGGAATACCTCCAAAAGTGATACAAAATGAAGTAGATAAACCTCCATCTGATAAATGCCAGTATATTTGCGAAATACTGGGACAAATTCAAGATTCCGATATAGTACATAGTGTGAAGTCTTCCTTGCGTATATCGGCGCAAAATGCGGCGTTATGCTATGTATATGCTGAAGGTACTAATGAGTACCAACAACAAAGAGTAAGAATAATATGTAATATGATATGGTCCTATAGAGGTGAATAAACCTTTATAGGACCTTTTTTCTATTATGAACCATAATTATTTATGGTGATAAAAATATACAATTTTAGGAGGTTTATCCGTATGGCAGAGGTTAATGAATTGGTCCTGGAAATCAAGAAAGCTATCGAAAATGGTTATACCGATGAGCAGATTAAAGAAGCCCTCGATGTAACCCAGGAAGTCATTGATTCCGCAAAATAAATTGGAGGTGTACATGCATTATGGCAACTAAAATTATTGACGTCTCCACGTGGCAGGGCAACATTGATTGGTCTAAAGTAAAAGCCGATGGGGTACAAGGTGCTATCATCCGTGCTGGCTTTGGCAAGGTAGCATCTCAGAAAGATAAGAAATTCGAGAGAAACTATACCAATGCGAAAGCAGTAGGTATGTCTATTGGTGCTTATTGGTATTCTTATGCTACTTCTGTCGCTGATGCTAAGAAAGAAGCAGAGGTTTGCTTGTCTATTCTGAAAGGTAAGCAGTTTGAGTATCCGATTTATTACGACCTAGAAGACTCTTCTATGACTGGTTGTGGTAAATCTGTACTTACTCAGATTGCTACTACTTTCTGCGAAGCTCTTGAGAATGCAGGTTACTATGTAGGTATCTATAGCAATCCTAGTTGGTTGCAGAATTATTTAGATTATAGTACTATTAAGAAGTACACTTTATGGCTTGCTCATTGGGGCGTATCTGAGCCCTCTTATGAATGCGGTCTATGGCAATATTCTTCCTCTGGTTCTGTCTCTGGTATTTCTGGCAGGGTAGATATGAACTGGGGCTATCAGGACTTTCCGACTACTATTAAGAATGGTAAGTTCAATGGGTTTGGTGAGGCCTCTAAACCAGTTCAGCCTGTAAAACCTTCTAAACCTGCTACCTCCAATGGTTTCAAAGTTGGAGATACCGTACGCGTTAAGAAGAGTGCAAAGACCTATGATGGTGGAAACCTTGCAAGCTTTGTATATAATAGAGATCACAAAATTTCTGAACTATCCGGGGATAGAGCAGTAATCACCTATGATGGAGTAGTGGTTGCGGCAGTAAATACCGCAGACCTAACCAAGGCAGGTTCTGCTTCCTCCTCTACTAAACCTAGCACCCCTTCGACTTCCGGTTCTTCCATTAAAGTTGGAGATACTGTCAAAGTTAAGAAGGGTGCAAAGACCTATGATGGTGGCAACTTAGCTTCTTTCGTATACGATAGAAACCATAAAGTTTCTGAATTAAGCGGTAATCGTGCAGTTATCACTTATGATGGAACTGTGGTAGCTGCTGTTAATACTAAGGACTTAACCAAAGTAGGCGGTTCTACCTCTTCCACCTCTTCTAGTGCTTCTATTAAGAAGGGCGATAAGGTAAGAGTTAAGAAGGGTGCTAAGACTTATACCGGCGGTAGTCTTGCTTCCTTTGTATATACTACAACCTATGATGTACTAGAGGTAAGCGGTAACCGTGTGGTTATTGGTATTGGCTCTGCCGTTACTGCTGCTGTTAAAATGTCTGATTTGACTAAAGCATAATTCCTAGCATCGTTATTTCTAAGGGTACCGGGTACATTCCTGGTACCCTATTTTATTTATATGTACATTCGTTATTAAGGTTAGAAAGGTTGTGATAGGTTGTTAAGTAAAAGTAATAAGAACCGTATTATTGGTGGTATTATCTTGCTTGGTGTACTGACTCTAAACATTAAACTTATTGATCTTCAGACACAGACTGGAGCCCAGACTTTAGAAACCCCAACTTATAGTCAGATCCCTTGTACATCCCAGCAGGAAGTCGAAGAAAAGAATGAGCATACTTCTTCTGAGGTTGAAGAAAAAGTAGAAGTACCGGTTGAAGAAGTGCAGGTTGATACCGTACAAGAAGAACCAGTTAGTTCTGCTGTGGAATATGTAGAACCCGAACCAAAACCATATATGGAGATGGGTGAAAGCGATGTATATGAATTGGCAACCCTAGTATATTTAGAGTCCGGTGCAGAGTCTTTTGAATGTCAAAAAGCTATCGCTAGTGTAGTGTTACATAGAATGCAGAATGATAATCTTACCTTGCAGGAAGTTATCTATGCTAAAAACCAATTCTCTCCAGCTTATTTGATAGCACAAAGTGAACCTTCTGAGTCTACCTTGCAGGCAGTAAGGGAAGTTCTCCAAGATGGACCCATTATCCCTAACTATGTAACTTTCTTCCGAGCAGATTACTACCATGATTGGTCAGAGTTAATTATTCCGTACTGCGTTATTGATCATACATACTTTAGTGCAGACGTAAGGCTTATGGAATAAAGGGAGTTTCAGGGATACTACTTGGATGGGTGCTGGCAATCATGATGTGCTTCGTTGTAGTATATGGTATATAACTGATATGGAAAAATTTGAAGTATGTATACCAGGTTATCAAACGAAATTTGCAATTTTGAATTTATGATCTTTTATAAATTGAATATTTATCCTAGGGTTAAATACCATTATTCATTCAAAATCTGCAATTTTCATACATCAAAATTGCAAATCGTTATATACTATTAAGAGAGGTGATGAAGTGTGCCAAGTAAGTTACTGGTAATAAAGTTTCCAAATAATAGTAGGTATGATGGCGATGAGGTCGGTTCCTGGTTGTGTGAAGTTCAAAAGGTACTGGAGTCAGAGTACCAGATCATCGCAGTACCAGATAATTTTGAAGTATACTGTCCAAGCAAAGATGATTGTGTACATATTTGCGAGGAACTGTTAAATGTAGTATCCCAAGAGGATAGAGAGGAAATCGTTAAAAGGTTAGAAGTTAAATACTTAACACCGAAAGGAGAAGATAGGTAAAATGCTGTTTGAAATAGTAAACAGACTTGGTAATACTGTTATGCAGACGCAGTACGAGACTTGTGTATATGATATCGACGATCTTACAAGTCTTCATAAAGCTGGTTATCGGTTTAAGGTCGATGGCAAGTTCGTGAATCTCGGAAAGGTGCTTAGCGCTGTAAAAGAATCTGCTGCTAACTCCGAGCAGATTGAACCAACCCTTGCAGTGCCGGAAAAAGCTGAAGTGGTAGAGAAAGTAGTCGCCTCTAATTCTAATACCGTAGGTGTTGTAAAGGAAGTGCAGGTTGAAAATTCTGTTAAAGAGGTTGAAACCCCTATCACAGATGAAGGTGTTACGGAAGTAGTCGAACCGGTTATGAACGAAACTCCTAAGTCTTCAGATACTCCTAAATCAACTCTAGCTAAATCCTCTGCTGGTAAGAAGTTCATCATCAGATGTAAAGAAACCGGACAGACCTGGGATAAGCAATCTTGGGCTGCTAAAGAGCTTGGCATTGATGCTGCCCAGGTAAGCGATTCTATCAAAACCGGTAAAACCAGATCCGGTTATACTTTTGAAAAGATTGAAGTGGACGCCTAACGGAAGGATTGAAGTATAATGCCTAATCCAATTAGAGTGGTACAAAATGGGGAAGTATATGAAATTACATTCAAGTACGACCCTACTATAGTACATTTAATCAAACAAGTATCTGGAAAGGCGTGGAACCCCAAGGCGAAGATGTGGACTATCCCAAGAGATCGCCTTGGGTTTCTTATTAGTCAGTTAAAAGGTACTATGTATGAACCCATGCTTCAGATCTTTTCAGATGAACAGATAAACGTGAATACTTCTTTACCAACCAACAACGAAGTTCCGGATATTGATATTTCTAATGTTAAGACTTATGTTAAAGATGGTGGACATCTATTCAAGCACCAGGAAGACTTCATGAAGTATTCTATCGCTAGGCAGATGTCCGGTAATAATCATGGATTTATTCTAGCAGACCAACCTGGCTTGGGTAAAGCCTTAGATCTGGATACTAAAATATATACACCAACCGGCTACAAGTTGATGCGAGACATCCAAGTCGGAGATAAAGTATTCAATGAGATGGGTGAAACTGTAGAAGTATTAGCTACTTATGATCATGAAGATTTGGAAATGTATAAGGTTACTTTCTCCGATGGGGCTTCAGTGATCTGTTGCAAAGATCATTTGTGGCAGTTTGAAGCCCACCAGAGTCCGGGAATCAAGGTATGGACCACCCAACAAATTATAGATGGCAGCACTTACGGTCCAAAACATACAGACTGGCGACATCGGGTGCAAGATTATGCAATACCTAAGTGCAAACCAGTTCACTTCGATGAAACATCTGTTAAGTTGGACCCTTGGGTACTAGGAGCTTTAATTGGAGATGGCAGCTTTCAAGGCACCCCCCAGTTTACTAATACCGAAACCTCTATGATACAGGAGTTACGGAGCAGACTACCATATGGTTACGAATTGCACCCAGATTCCTCTGGAATCACGTACAACATAACCAAAAGCAAGGAATATCTAAAAATTTGTAGGTCAATAAGGTGTATAGAAGACAATACTATATTCGATGACATCCATTCGTGCGAACAGTACTACCAAGTAGGTATGGCTCATGTAATGAATGCCAATAAAGGGTACTCTTATAAGTTGCGTAAACATTTTGAATGGATGACCGACGTACCGGATAGAAATACCAACTTTTTGATAGATGCCCTCAAGCACTATGGTTTGTACGGATGTAACTCCTATAGCAAATTCATTCCACACGACTACTTGTATAACTCCATCCCTAATCGGATTCTTTTGTTACAGGGATTGATGGATACAGATGGTTACGCCAATAAATCCAATCATCATAGTTACAGTACTACCTCTCCAACCTTGGCAAATCAAATTGTTTGGTTGTGTCAAAGTTTGGGTGGTATAGCTTATGTTAAGAATAGCATCTCCAAATTGAATTATTCGGACAGAAGAACCTATCCATACTTTGAAGTAGTTATAAAATTCGATGACCCTACTATTCTATACCTAGCGTGTCAGCATAAGAAAGCCAGGGCTGATGTACGTACCTTCAAACCTAGACGTACATTTAAAAATATAGAAAGAATAGAAAATAGGCCCGGTAAATGTATAACTGTGTCTGGCCCATCCCATCTATATCTATGCGAACACTTTATCGTAACTCATAACACTATCGAAGTCATGAATCTAGCACTATATAACCGCTCGTTCTATAAATATAAGCATGTGCTTATTATAGCATGTGTGAATGCTGCTAAGTACCATTGGCAAGAGGATATATACACTCATTCCAATCATCAATACCTACCATATATTCTTGGTACCAGAAAGAAAAAGAATGGTATGTTGAGATTTGATACTGGAAGTAAAGAAAAGTTGGAAGATCTAACGTCTACCCGATTATTCTCAGAATCCGGAAAGGGTAGTAAAGGTCTACCATATTTCTGTATCATCAATATCGAAGCTATAAGAACCAAGCAGGGAAGAAAGTATCCAATAGCAGATAGAATTATTGAGTTATGCGAAAGAGGATATTTTGGAATGATTGCTATAGACGAAGTGCATAAGAACTGCTCTCCATCCTCTCTGCAAGGTAAGCAGCTCCTTCGTATTAAAAAAGCAGTAAAAGATAAAGTAATGTTTATCCCTATGACCGGTACTCCTATAGTATCAAGACCTACCGATGCTTTCTTACCGCTTAAACTGGTTGATGGGCATGATTTTAATTCTTTCTACTCCTGGTGTCAACAGTTCTGTGTATATGGTGGGTTTGGTGGTCATGAAATTGTAGCATATAAGAATATTGATAAACTCAATGATATGATGAAGTTCAACATGTTGAGACGTAGAAAGCAAGACGTGATGGACCTTCCACCAAAAATACATCATACAGAATATGTAGAAAATACCCCATACCAGCAGAAACTATACAATGTAGTAGCCCAAGACCTTATCACCAATAGAAATATAGTATTAGCCCACATGAATCCGCTATCCAGACTTCTTAGACTTCGTCAAGTTAATGGCGCACCAGAACTTATTGATAAAGATCTAGTGGTTGGAAAAGATTACATGAAGTACAATGCTAAGATCTCTCGTATACTAGATCTTCTTGAAGACATACATGAAAGAGGAGAAAAAGTAGTTATCTTCTCCAACTGGGTGGAAAGTCTCAGAACCCTATACCGGTTTATCTCTAAGAAGTACAAAGTATGCTGTTATACCGGTACAATGAAAGAAGCCGATAGGGAGGACCATAAACAAAGATTTATACAAGACCCAAATTATACTGTCATTATTGGTACCATTGGCGCCCTTGGGACCATGCACAACTTACAAGTTGCTACAAATGTAGTATTCCTCGACGAGCCATGGACAGCCGCAGATAAGGAGCAGGCGGAAGACCGTTGTCACAGATCGGTGAGCACAGAACCCATCAACATTTATACTATCATTACTAAAGGTACTGTAGATGAAAGAGTACATAATATAGTATATACCAAAGAGGGTGTGGCGAATTATATCGTAGATGGGGAACTAGATCTGCATAGTCATCCGGAGTTATTTGACCTGTTACTTGCGGATACCCTCAAGAATCAAACTGTATCCGAACAGGAGTTACTAGGATACGATGAGATCGAAGAGTAACCACAAGCCCACCTCTTTGAGGTGGGCTATATTCTTCGTTAATGAAATATTAACCTTTTTAACCATGTTGCTAATCTATAATAAAATTAACGGAAATCAACCTTCTATACAATAGAGGTTTACTTTCAAAAAAAAAGAAAGTAGGTAGATTGACGAAATGAAACTATTGAAAGTGTATGCGGCTAATAGAGCCGATAGACAAGCTGAGCGTCTGGAAGCCATAAAGAAATATAATGAGCAAAAAGCCCAGGCTCTGAGTGAACGCGATGCATATGAAATGCAAAATCGTATAATAGAGGATTCTATAATCTCTGTGGTACGAGATGGGCTCGGTCAATATGCAGATGGCTTGACTATCAGGGTCAATATGTACTATAGTACTGGTTATGAAGTCCATATTGATAATGGGGATGACCCATACAAAGAGGGCCAAGCTTTATCCTGGAAGGTAGATGTTAATCTCGATTCCGATGGAAATGTAAAGTTTGATACTAGTTCTTGGTCTGGATTAAATGCTACAGATGAAAGGCACATTGCAGATTTAAGACGCACTGTAGAAATTCTGGATATCATACAGCATATGGATTGGAAATCTATTCTTGATAAGGCTGTTCCAAAATGGGAAGATTATGTTAAAACCCCAGAACCAGAAGACCCAAGCAAACAGTTTGCTATCGAAGATGCTATGGAGGGTATTTCGAACAGCATTGGTAAAAATATTCTTATCAAAGGCTTCAATCCCATCAAGGGAAAATATGATAACATGTGGTATAAATTCACGTCCGAAGGCCCCAGCACCTATAGTGCTAGGTATTTAAGTCCCTACTATGTAGATGGTGCGTCTAGCTCTGACATTGAAAGAATGTTCCAAAATGCCAAAACTACTAGAATCCCTAAAGCAGAAATTGGTAAATATATCAAGATCCCAGTAGAGGAGATGACTTACTAATGGTTAGAAGAATTATTTCTACTACTAAACCAGTTAGAGCCGCAAGCGAAGACGATAAAGATGTTATCTTTAAGGATAAAATGGACCAGTTGAATGATGATTTTGATTATATCCAATCTGGTCTAGAGAAGCTCAATCGTTCTGGCATGACCAATGAAGCAGATACCATCATCAATAATCTTGGTATGCAATTTCAATCTATTATTGCGGATGTAGCAGACCAGATTACAAATAGAGGTGAGTAAATATGAAGATAGTTAAAGCCTCCAGGGGTACTATTGAACAGTTTAGTACCGCTTTGGAGAATAAGATTGCAGAAATCCAGCAAGAGGTTGAAAGCTGTGATGAGGTTATGGCGGACACCATTGCAGAGGATGACCCGGCTCGCGTTAGATATCTACATGATCTCATTGGATTTGTACAAGACGAAATGGATAGAGAAGGTCTTCCGACCAATCAAACCATCTTCGATACCACAGACGATGCTTTGATCATTACTATGGGCGGAGATAATGTAGTGGAGTTTGAGGTTCCCTTCACAGATCTGTCTTTTGACTTTGATAGGGTTCATGAAGACACTGACTATATCGTCAACGCGATGATCTAACTTTAAGTTTAAAGCATACACCTATATATTCGTTATAGAATTTAACGGGTGTATGCTTTATTCATACAATGGAGGGGGTGAATATATGCCTGGAATTGGCAATGATAACCTTGGCAAAAAAGCAGAGGAAAAAATAAAACAATGGCTAAATAAACCACAAAATGGATATAGTTTTGACAGGTTTTATGATCAGATGACTGGTTACTTCATGACCTCTAGAAATATATGTGACTTTGTTTGTTATAAGTATCCATATCTTTACTACATAGAAAGTAAAGCAACCTATGAAGATAGATTTGATTTCTCCATGCTTACTGAGACTCAACATGATGGGTTACTTCAAAAGTCTAATATCTATGGCGTGTATGGATTAGTTATAGTGTTATTTGCTATCTACCAGAAAGCCTTCATACTAGATATAAGAGATATCAAGAAACTTGAAGATGATGGCAAGAAATCGTTAAATATAAACAAGATAGATAAGTGGAATATCCCTTACGCACAAATTCCAACTATTCCATCTAGAAAGTCGTTATTAGATTATGATGGAGACCTGCAATCTTTGGTAGAAAGTATGGAGGTGGGAAGATGAAATTCACAGTTAAAGCTTCAAGTTCTTATACAGATATCCCAGCTATTCATATTCAAATGTTTATAAAGCCTATATTTTATGAGGATTCCAGAATTGCTTCTTCCGTAGAATTCAACAAGAATACAAAGAAATGGGTATCCGACAATAACCCAAGCCGAATTATAAATGGCCCACTATCTGGTCCAGGAGAAGAGCTTGGCTCCCCAATATCTGAGGAGTACGACAGATTTATTAAGGATTGCAAGTTCGTTATAGAGCAATGTGGGTTCATCATTATTCATTCGGAAAGAAGTGATACTTCAAATAAATCTGAATATATACTGATGTTCGGAATGAAAAATAAACCTTATGGGAGATTGGTGTTTGATTTTAGAATATCCGATCACGCTTTGAAGGGGCATCACTTTCCAGATAGTTTTAAAGAAAAAGCTAGAGAGTATCTTACCATGAATTATATTTTGGATGGTACTGCTCAAGAGCAGGGGATTGATTTCCAGGTTGACCATGTACTAGTTGGAAACGTTCACAATGATACCTGGAATAAAGCCCTGAATAGATTAGCAGGTAGATTGAAGATACTTAAAAGTAAAGTACAAATCGCTAGTAAGTTGCATACTAATGGAGAATAAGCTATGAAACGCTTACTTAAAAAATATGTAAGAAATTCTATCAACGATGGTTTTATTGGAATATGGTGGTGTACTGATGATTATGAAGTGTTTGGGGTATCGTGTACCATATCTGGTGGATATAACGATGGAACGTATATTCAATACAGCAATAAAGAAAATCATTTAACTCTTTGGAGAAAATGTGTATATACTGCATTTGATAAACCTAGAGCGGATGAAATATATAGTTTAGGGTATAAAGGACTCGAACGAGGTAGGGTAATATATGATATACGAACTCAGTGTTATGTAGTGACTTGTAGCAAAGCAATGCTATATAATGCAGAGTTTAGAGATGCTATCAAAGATTATTTTGATCTTAATAATTGTCGGGTGGATTTTGAGGCGCTCGATCATTATAGTAAGCTTCCAATAACTGGTAATCCTGCTATTGACAGATTCAATTATGAATAGAGGGGTTCAATATGAAAAAATACATTAAAGCTGCTGAGCAAAAACTTCCATACATTTTTGAAGAGTATGAAAATGAAGCATATTATGCCGGATATGATCTAGCAGTAGATGACGGTTTGAATTTGTATTTCAAATGCAAAAAAGATCCAGATCATATGCCAGTAATTACTGCCAAGAAAACAGAAGAACAAGGAAAAGTTTGGTATGATCTAACTTTAACTTTCCCAAAGCTCGATTCTTCAAAATTTGAATACTATGACGATTGCGAACACTGGGTTCAGCAATGGTATAAAGTTGCAAAATTTGTATCTTATATGCAACAGCATCCATATGACCCATCTGTAGAGTATGGAGAAGACAAAGCGGAATAATAGATAAAATTTGCACACAAACGACCTCCAATATGTTTGGAGGTCGATTTTTATGTTGATTCTTCTTTAATGGTGGTATGAAATCTTTATGTAAGATGGTGATTGAGGTATATGCTTCTCAATTTGAACTAATACAATAGCTACCTTTAATATGATTGAATAAAAGAATAGAAAGGAATGATTCCAGTGGACTTAGGTATTGCAAGTGTAACGTCTATTGTGATCATCGTATATCTTATTGGTCAAGTTGTAAAAGCCACTAAATTGGACAACAAATGGATTCCAATTATTTGTGGTGGGTCTGGGCTTATTCTTGGATTGGTCGGTTTTGCTATTGGAATTCCAGATTTTCCAGCAAGCGATTGGTTTACTGCCGCGGCAGTAGGAATTGTTAGTGGATTTGCAGCAACCGGTGTCAATCAGGTATACTCCCAGCTCAAGTATAATGAATAAGGATTTGATTCCGATGCACAGTAAAATCTAATTCAGATAACTCCTTAATTTTGGCGGGCGCATGGCGATTTTTCTTCCATAGTAACCTCCTTTCGGCAAATGGCAGTACGGCAAGAGTCGTACTGCCATTTCTTTTATACATACATAACCGAGGTGGTAGCATTGACCCCAGAACAGCAAAAACTCGTTATAGAAAATATGAAACTAGCATATTTTGCTGCTAATAAGTATTACTTGAAGTTTGGATTAGAGCAGGAGGAAGCTATTTCTATAGCATTTCTGGGGTTAGTAAGGGCGGCTACTATATTCGACGAAGCGAAGAAAGTAAAGTTTTCTACCCTTGCTATGAAATGCATGTACAATACTTTTCTCCAGGATTTAAGAAAACGAAGTAAACAGGTAGATACCATATCGTTCGATTCTCCAGTGTCAGTGGATTCGGATATAACCTATGCGGACCTTTTTCCTGATAAGGATGATTCCTATTCCTACATAGAAAGTAGGGAAATGATTCGATGGTGTTTGGAATATCTTACTGACAGGGAAAGAAGTATTGTGATCGCCTATCTGTCGAACCCAAACCAGAAGCAAGCACAGTTAGCTAAAAAATATGGAATTTCCCAACAGCGAATCTCCATAATCATAAACAAATTTAAAGATATATGTCGAAACTATCTCCACAATCGTTAATATAAATGAACATCAAAATTTACTTTGGAGGTATACTACAATGACAGCTTATAAGGATTTTCAATACTGGTTTAAATTCTGCTGTAAAGATGCATTCTACGTCATCGATAAAAATGTAGAGGGATTTGTAGCTAAGATTTCAAATGAGGGGGTAATTCCATTTGATGTTAGCTTAGATAGCAGTAAAAATTATGATTTATCTTGGCGGGTTGCAGAGATATCGGAGGAATTTGAACTATACCAGGATAGGCCAGAGTATTCAGTATACAATAATCGGTATCTGGGATATGATAATCCCCAGGATACCCTTATTCAAGAGTATGAAAATAAACTTATAGGTTGCGCTATGATTCGAGCCCAAAGGAATGGATTCGACCCAGACGAAGCAGGTAAGAAGTTAGAGAAATGCTTAGATTGGTTGAGGAATACAGACTTCTATATCGCCCCAGCCTCTACCAGATTTCATGATAGCCAACCGTTTGGATTACTTAAGCATTCTCTAGATGTTGCGGATAAAGTGGTTGCTTTATGTGGTGTCGATTCTTTTAAATCCGTACTGGTAGATGAAGCAGTCCTTTGTGCTTTAGTGCACGATTGGTGCAAGATTGGTTTATATGAACCATACCAAAGAAACGTTAAAAATGAGCAAGGTCAATGGGTGCAGGTACAAGCATATAATAGAGGTGTTTCAAAGTATCCTTTAGGTCATGGGGAGACTTCTATGTGGCTGGCTAGTAAATTCTTCAAACTGTCCCTAGAGGAGTGTCTTGCCATTCGTTATCACATGGGAAGATGGAACATCTCCCAAGATAGTTTATCCGAACTTCAAGCTGCTAATGAAAACTATCCAATGGTCCACATGTTACAATTCGCAGACCAGTTAGCAGTTGTTAAGTACTAAAGAGGTGTCAATATGAAACTATACATTAGATGTATGGGTATGTCCCGTAGAGATATCATTGAAGATTTGGATAATAAGTCTATCGAATTAGTTAGACATCTCATTAAAATAATTTTATACCAGGATAGAGGAAATCTAGACCACTGGAGTAAGGAGTTGTATGGGTTTCTTCCCAGCATTCCAAACCTAAAAGGCAAAAACAAATTTCCAGATAAAAATACCATCTTGAGTGGGCTATGGGATAGAACTCAAAGTCGTATACATCGTATGATGGGCGGATTGATTCGAGATTATGTATATGAACCCTATGACGTATCCGAAGATGAAGTAAGACATTACGTGTATCGGTATTTGGAATGGGCTGCAGAGGAGCTTTCTGCTTACGGAGTTATGGAGGGTAAGATAGCCTGTGCGAATAAAGCTATTGAACTTCTAAGGGATCATAATTGATAATAATAGCCTACCGGGAGGTAGGCTATTATATTATTCGTTAATGACATATTAACCTTTTAAGGTAGTAAATTCGTTATAATAAATATGGAAATCAATATTCAACCTTCTTTTAAAGTAGCACTATTCAAAAATTACCTTAAGTTTATAGGTGGTGATAAACTTGAAAATTCATAAGAGAAGAATCGTTGCTGCCGATGAAGATTTCAGGAATGACCCATATGATTTTTCAGAAGCAGTAGACGATTTAGCAGAGAACGTAGAGGAAGTTCAAGATACCATTGACGACATGGACGAGGATGACCCATCTATTGAAGTCAATAATAATATCGAAGATCATCTTATAGCTGAATGTGAAAGATGTCATGGTATTTTTATCTCTGCCATTCTCCAATCCGATATGGAAATAGATCATGTAACTGGAACTTGCCCTCTGTGTGGTAGGGAGTCTAATCAGTATTTGAAATGGGTGGTTAAACCAGCAGAAACAAAGGACATAGAAGAGAATGAAAGAACCGTTTAAGTATACGACTTGTGGTATATGTGGCAAACAATTCATAAAATCAGTTGGGTCTATATACCATATTAACTTCGCTGGTAAGACTTTTCAATGTTGTTCCTATCATTGCTACCAGCAAGGATTACAAGTAAAGGAAACTGAAGTAAGTAAACAATATGCAAATTACTTACGAGAAAATAGAACAGATAAGTGAGGTATATATAATATGAAACATACTAAAACGTGTATTAGCTCCGCTAGCCACATTGAACCGGAAAGCCCTATGGGTATTGTGGCTAGGTTTATTGGAGAGTATCATGGAGGTACTGCTTATAGCGGTGGTGAGCTTAATGATGGCAGAACATTTCAAAAACTTGAATACATGAATCCGATCGCTCTGGATAAGAAAACTGTAGCAGATATGATGACAGCCCTACGGGATGCTGGATATGACGTAATGAACGTCATGATGAAAGATGGTAAATTTGCTGGGGTTACCGTAGCCCATTACCTGGATAGCGAACGAGCAGACGAGCAGGAGTTTGACGCAGATGATGCACAGTGGATTCTAGATCAGTTACTTGATAATGGCTGTATTGATGAAATCAAACCTGTAGTAGATATGGCTCATATGGATAATGACGAAATCGACTTCGAGCTAGAAAATATTAGAGATATGGGTAATGGTTGGGTGCAGTTCACCTTAAGTGGGTACCATGGTCAAGATGCTTTTGCATCTGAGATCCGACTTAATATGGATGATCCCGATACTTATGTGTTTCTATAAGGAGTGAGTCATTATGAAATATAAAGTTAAATATAGACCTTCTAGTAAAGTGATTGCTGCAAAAGCTCCTTACCAGGTCAGCGAGCTAATCAAAGAAATTCAGGATACTATCTATAATGTAGCATCTAAGTATCTCAAAGTTGAAGGTTGGGATATGTCTGATATTGCGGATTACTTCGTGGTTGACGTCCAGGAAGTAGAACCGGGAGTAATTAGAGCAGAAATTCGTGGAGAGCTGGATTACGACGGGCTCTCAGGCCTTTGCAATCAACTGGATAAAGCAATCGCAGTTAAATTTGATAAAGATGCTTATTTTGAACCAGTCGAACCCGGTATTGCAGAAGCATTTATTCGTACTAATGTGAAGGCTTGCTCTAATGTAACTGCAAGCCTGTGTACATCAACTAAAACGAAAGTAACTGCTAGCTGGGACGAAGATGATTCAGAATGGATCAAGTTGAATCGCAAATACGTACTGGATTCAGATGGATTTTATACGGATTATACTTTATATACGAATGGCCACGAATATATATGTATGTTTGGGGATGAAGATATATATGGACCGGATCCAGACTATGCAGACTTCTCTACAGATTCAGAAGAAGAGGCCATGGAATGGTTCGATTCGTATGAAGGTATGGATGAAGACATACAGGCCACTACGGACGACGAACTCGAACACCCCGATCAGGACTATGACAGTGCGGCTACGTCCATCAACTCCAATAAGCTTCCTGCCATATACAAAATGGTAAACTTTGAACCTGGTAAAGTATACTTGGATTTCGGGGGCGGAAAGTTTGACAATGGAGTTTATTTCGTCAAAGATAAAGGTGCCACCCTACTTGTTTACGATCCATATAATCGTTCTGATGAGCATAACAAGCAAGTTTTAGCAGAGCTAAAAGAAAATGGTGGGGCAGATGCTGGCCTAAATTCTAATGTCTTGAACGTCATCAAAGAACCCCAAGCAAGACTAGCTGTTCTCAAAAATCTAAAAAGACTAGTAAAACCAGGTGGGGATATCTATATCACTGTGTACGAGGGTACCGGTAAAGGTGATGAAAGGCCTACTAAAGCAGGTTACCAGTTGAATAGAAAAACCGAAGGTTACATGGATGAAGTGAGACAAATTTTCCCTGATGCCCAGAGAAAGGGTAAACTAATACACGCTGTCAACTCTAGCACTCAACCCATTACTATAACTTCTGGAACAGTTACTGATAAGGTATATTGGTACTTCACCCGACATGGGGTCCAGCCGGGAAGTATTCCTAAATCTATCGATACCTTGTACGATGTTATCGATACTCCCGAAGGTACGTATTTTGCCACTAATACCATCTTAAATACCAAAGAATTATCCCAATACGAAATAAAAGAAAAATGGTTACCTGAGAAATACAAGGATCAAACGGACTACTTTGAACACAATAGGGTGGTATCGGCCGCCGATTGTAGCGCAGTATCAGATGATCAATACCTGACGTACTGTCCCAACTGTCATGGAGATAGATTCAACAATAAAACCGGACTGTGTTTAGATTGTGGGTATGATGAAAAATCATGGGGTACTGGTTCATATTATGATCAGAGCTATGATGACGATTTTGACGATTACGATCATGATTATGAACCCAGTCACAATCATTGGAACGAATTATATGACGTAAGCTCTTCGGATCAACTTGATGATTCAATCATTGATGCCGAAGACCTTAGAGGTTTATCTAGAGAGCAAATTGAGCAAATTCTAGACGAAGCCCCAGTAGGTGCAGAGGTCATTCATATTAGAAATCTCAAAAATAGATTTAATATGGATGCGCATATTGAGAAGAAATCAGAGTATCAAGCTAATTACTATCAAGGTATGGGCACACCTTTAGATTTCAAAGACGAAGATACTTTCTGGGAAGTTGGAGCATATAAAGATCCATATATTGATGATACTATTTATAAGGCAGTAAATGGTATGGATAGGTACTATGGATTAACCTCTGAGGTATTGAAGGCCCATGGTATTACATCTGCTTCTTATGGTGGTGCATATGATATTCTAGACGAGTTAGACCATAAAGGAGTAGCCCGTGACCAATACTCCGACCAGTACGTACCCTACGATTCCATCGCCAACTACGTACACGACCATTATTCGTTTGAAGAGTTAGACGATAAATACTCCTGTATAAATTCCTTACTGCAATCTTTCAAAGGGGAGGACCGAATTGCGAAAGATATCATCGAGCAGTTCGTACGTGCCCACAACGGCACAGATGCAGTAACGTCCGCGAACGATATTGGATATTCCAGTTTCCAGGACGCAAGGCTTCAGCCTCCAGAGTATGATGAGCCGGAGGAAGAAAGTACCGAAGAATTGGTAGAGTTTTCTTTTGATGAAATCGTAAATGTAGATTCTGATGGTTGTTGGGAGTACGAAGATAGATCTTATAAATTTGCTAGGAACCCAGATACCTATGACGGAGATTGGTATACGGAGGACTTCAACGTATACTTCCGGGATGTTACTGGAGTAGTAGAAGATATGGATTCCGTACTGGAAAAGAACATGCCAATGCGAGCAGGTAGATATCGTATTACTGGAGACGCTAATCTATACTACAACGTAAGCGGTATCCAGGTGTATACAGATTATTATGGCCCAGACGATTACGACCAGACTATTGTACAAGATGGGGTAGATGTACAATTCAACTACGGTAAATCTCATATTGATAATCTGGTAGTACAGAAGCTCGACTAAATTAAAGCCCTCTCCATACTAGCACCGCTACTATTCGTTATAGGATATAGCGGTGCTATTTTTATGAACAAAATCGTTATAAGGTTTATAAAGGAGGTTTTATAATATGAGTACTGCAGCAATTATTGGTATTAAACGAGGCCGTACAATCAAGGGTATATACTGTCATAATGACGGAGATTTATTTGGAGTGGGAGTCATACTTGATCATGAATACAAATACGAAGCTGAAATAGACGAACTTATAAAGGGCGGTGACATTAGCAGTTTAGGTACAATGCTAACCCCAGATCCATTGTATGATCATTCATTTGATAACCCACAGTCAGGTGTAACTGTATTTTACCATAGGGACAGAGGGGATAAATGGGAAGACTGTCAACCGATGGAAGTTTCAAGTATAAAATTGTTTACTAACCAAATTGGAATACAGTACTACTATCTATTTGATACGTCTGTTCAGGCTTGGAAAGTGTATGGTAGTAATGGGAAGCTCATGGGTTTCTTAAACAACTTCGTTTCTAGGGGGAATGAATATGAAGGTACTTAAAATTATTTTCAGCATTATAGCATTGATTGGATTTATTGGTATGTTGGGCACTAATGAGCAAAGTCCTTATTGGTTTATCATTTTACTTTCATCGTTCGCATTGTTTCTGGTTGGTTGCGGAGGAGTGGCATTTACAGAGAATAGATACTCCGTATATGGTTCGTTATATGCCATTATCTCTATCATCGGAGCAATTATGTATACATTTATGAAACGGCGTAAATTCCCGCGATTTTGCCGAGCACTGCTACATAAATGCGGGGGCAGTTATTTCAGTATGTTCAAGGCAGTAAAGAATCGTTATTTACTTTCAATAGAACGGAAAGGAGTACAATTATAATTATGCAGTTGAATTCTGAACAGCAGTGGGCTGTAGATTGCAATGATGATAAGATTGTTTGTCTTGCTGGGGCAGGTGCAGGTAAAACCCAAACTATGATTGCTAGAATTTCCAGACTTCTTGAAGATGGGGTAGACCCAAGTTCCATGTTGGTACTAACGTTTACAAAGGCAGCAGCAATGGAAATGCGCGAGAGATTCTATCGTACTCATAGTAAAAGACAACAGGCTCCGGACTTTAGAACATTTCACTCTTTTTGTTTTCAAGTACTGTGTCGTAATGCAGCAGTTAGAAAAACACTTGGTTATACTTCGGTTCCCGCTATTGCAGATGATAACCAAGAGAAAAGAATCAAGAGTGAAGTTAAGCTCCAAGTTGATCTCAAATTGACAGAGAAAAAGTTAAATGGTAAAGAGCCTCTAACCCCGAAAGAGCAATACGAATTGGAGATGTATGAAAAGGCCATAGTCCGTAAGATGAAAGCAGAAAACATTATTACATTCGATATGCTTTCTAAACAAGTTACTGGATTATTTATCGATGACCATGAAAGTGTGCAATCTTATAAAAATAAAATCAAATACATATTCGCAGACGAGAATCAGGATACCAATATGACAGAAAGTCAGTTCATGCTATCATTCCCCAATACCAAATTCTTTGTAGTCGGTGACCTATTGCAGAACCTGTACTCATTTCGTGGGTCTAGTAATAAAATTATGAAAGCGTATGTGGATAGCCCTGAGTGGACGACTATCAAATTATATAGGAATTACCGATCTAGAGCCGCTATCTGCGATTATGCCAACCGCATTACAGATTGTTATGCTAAGCCCCAATATAGAATCGAGTTGCATACAGATAGGGAGGGAGGTCAGGTGACAGAAATCCCAGAGCCGGATCGTTTAGATGTTGGTGAAGTATCGACAGATACCCTAGATTGGCTTACTTCTACTGTTCCAACCTGGACTGGTACTACTGCTATCCTTGCTAGGTCTAATGCAGAAGTAAATATGATTCGCGATGAATTCAAATCAAAGAATATCCCATTTGTATCAAAAAGAAGAGATGAGGAAGCCCAATATATTCTCGCCTCTTTAACTGATAATGAATACTTCATCGACTGGGTATCCATGTATCTTAATAAAGCCCAATATAATCAGTATCTTCGTTTGAGGGCTATCCAAGAGCCACAAGATATTGTAAAGGATTTCCAGGAAAAGTTTTGCCACATCCCATATATACAGTATAGATTCAATACCGTATTGGAAATTCGTAGGGTTCTCAAGAGCGATGATTTCCCTTATGATAAATGCCGCAAGATCTTTAATCTGCTCGGAATGAAAGATATTGCAGTGGATACTAACGCCCATTCCATAAAAGAGATACTGGAATATGTAAAATCTAAACTTGAAGAAGTCGTGTCTTCCGATATTTATATCGGTACTATTCATTCTGTAAAAGGTCTTGAATATGATAACGTGGTTCTGGTCAATGTAAATGGTTCATCTTTCCAGTTGAGGGATGATGAGGATATGTGGAATCTATTTTATGTAGGAGCCACTCGAGCTAAAGAAAATCTATATGTATTCAAGTACTAAATCGTAAGGAGGGAAAGAAGTGGCTAAACCAAATCCAGATGCCGTTACTAAGGAATTTCTGCTTGGCCTGTCTAAACGGCTATCCTCTAGGAAGGATTGCAGGCAGGTAGAATATGAAGTAACTATTGACGAACATGGGGTAGGGTTTAAACCTGAAGTAGAGGTATTTAGAAATCGTTACCAGAGATCTGAGTGCGATAAAGTGCCAGTACAAGATATGGTACTATCGAATCTCGTTAATAATTACATGACAGATTGGATTAAGTCTTACTTAGTCCCTGGCACATATATTTATAAATTGTCTTTTGATAGAAAGAGAAGACAATGGATCAAACTAATGGAGGTTGACAATGAGACTTAAAAGTATTGATATCCGTGGAATGAATAAAGTGGTGCAGCATACGTATACTTTTGATAATGATGTGGTGTACCTTAATGGCAAAAATGGCGCTGGTAAATCTACTGTGCTAAATGCTATTCAGCTTGCACTTCTTGGATACATTCCCGGCATCGCTAAAAAGAATGATCTCATTATGAAGCATGCCAATGGCCCATTTCTATCTGTAACAGCAACTCTTGATGACGATGGAAAACTCCTGCAAGTTTCTAGAGTATATACTGCGAACAAAAAAGGGATCAATTGCTCGATATCCACTATTCCAGATAACCTAAATATTGCAGATATTCTTGGAGATTTGGAACTTCCAGTATTTAACTTCAATGAATTCGTAAGTATGTCTGCGAATAAACTTAAAGATTGGTTTATCTCTTTCCTTCCTTCTAACCATGTTGATATTGAATGGGATAAAGAATTGAAAGAATCTCTGCAGGACATTCACCTTACAGAATCTAAGTTCTATGACGAGACCTTGCAGTACATCAATAACATTGGTGGTGATGGGGTAGATCAGGTGCGAGCTGCTAATGCATATCTAAAACAGTTACTCTCCTTTAAGAAATCGGAAATGGAAAGAATGACTAATTCTATCCAGTCTTTGATTTTCTATGATGATTATAAAGATGATATGACTATCGAGGATATTGAAGCCCAGAAGCAAGCCTATGAGCAGGATTATAATGAAGCAATCACGTTTCAGAAAGCGTATGAAGCTTCACGTAAAGTTATTGAGCAACTTGATACTTATTCCAGTCTGACCGATACCCTCCACAATGATGACCAGTATGTTAGGGCCGTGGAGCACAAAGATCAGCTGGAAGGTAAGATGAATGATCTCAATGTTAAGTTAACCAATAATTCTATTCGTAGGGCTGATATCCAGAGCAAACTGTACTCGTTAACTTCTTTAACCTCCGGAAATGGGGTATGCCCATATACTAACTCCGTATGTGATAGTATTAAGGCCTCAGTAGAAAAATGGAAGGCCCAGATGGTAGAATTACAAAAAGAGATTGATAATTATAATCAGTATGAAAAATCTCTTCATACTCAAATCCAGAATACCAGAAACGATATTAGCAAACAACAGTTGGAAATCACATCTTTAGAAAACCAATATAGAGCTAGAGATAACCTTAGAGCTATGGTCAATCCAGCTTTGAATGATATCAACATTGAAGAAGTACTAGGTATAATCCAGTTTGATGAAAAAGCTATCGCAGATCTAACTGATAGGCTGGTGAAAGCTAAGGCGAACGCTCAGTATCAAGCCTTAGTAGATAGCTTTACTTCCCAGAAATTTGATATCCAGCAGAGTATTGAGGCTTTAAAAGTGTGGATTAAATTGACCGGAGAGAATGGTTTGCAAACCCACTTCATGGGTGACCCTTTTGCACATCTGAGTGAAAATCTATCTGCGTATCTGAGTGCTATGTTTGGTGAACCAAATCTCAAAGCTCATTTCAATTTGTCTACTAAAGTAAATTCTTTTAGTTTTGGCATTGATAGAAATGGTAATTATATTCCATTTGATATGCTGTCCAGCGGTGAAAAGTGTATGTATACCTTGGCGTTATTGACTTGCTTAACAGATACCAGCAATGCCCAGTTGAAGTTAATTATGATTGACGACCTATTTGATCATCTGGACGATGAAAATATTGAAAATGTATTTAAAGGTGTTCAATCTATTTCTGGTATCCAGTATATCTTCGCTGGGGTAAAACCATGCAAAGCAGCAAGCGAAGTGACCGTCAATATCTAAGGCATACAACCTTCTTTTAATTAGAACCTCTGGGTACTTAAACCATAGAGGTTCTAATTAAATTATAAGGAGTTTGTGAAAGTACATGAACGCAGGAGAAAAGTACCAGGTTAAAGTAGAATCCATTCTTCCCATCGGAGCAGTAGTTAGAATGCCTGACAATCGTACAGAGCTTATTCATATCTCACAGATTGCCAGCTGTTTTGTGGATTCAGTAGAAAATTTTGTATCCGTCGGGGAAACTTACGACGCAGAAGTTGTAGAGGGTCAGGGCAAGAAACCCATCCAGTTATCTCTTAAGCATCTGGATCTAACCAATAGAAGCCATAAGGACAGACTTCAGAAACGCGTGCATAGTAAAGATAACCATTCACAAGCTCGTTATAATAAACCTAGTATAAAGCACCCAAGCCATGTTGAGTATGCTAGATTTGCACATGAGGATAAGCACGATCTAGAATCTATGATTCAAAGAGCCCAGAAAGATCTGGATGATAAAACTAAATCCCGTAAGCCAGTAGAAAACCGTCGTAAACGAAGGAGAGATCAATAACTAATGCTAATTTATACCCCAACTAAAGCCACAATATCCCCAGATATTATCCACTTACTACAAAAACTTAGGGTTGAGCAGCTAAGAAAAGAATACCTAAGGGAGTTATATGAACTTCGTTTGAAATACTCTAAAAAGTTTAAAGATGTTGCACAGTTGGGGGATGAATATGATGTACGTTCATGATGTTGTAAAGGATGGATATACCATTAAAGTATTTCTTTCCAGGTGCAACTGTAGATGTTTTACTTGCCCTTATAAGTTTATAATGGATAGGAATAGTATACCGAAGTATAATAACATTAGACAGATTGCTAAGAAAGTGCAGGCTTTGATGTCCGGCTCTAAATCTTACTATGTGGAATTTATGGGTGGAGAACCCATGATGGTTTGGGAAGATATCATCAAGGTGCTGGATAGTTTGAGTACTGTAGCAGCAGATATTTTTGTGCGAATTAGAACCAATGGAACGATGGATGTTAATCCATTTGTTAAAGCTTATAACAAAAGCGATTTTGCAAATTCTAACCAGTTATTTGTGCGTCACTGTGATTTAGTATTCCATATTCCGACTCCAGCAGATGACGAATATGCAGCAGACATGGCGATCAATATACAAACTGGCATTCCAAACTTTGCTGGTCGTAAAACATTAAACTGCGAAGAGGATGTAAACTTCATTCGATTTTCAGATAAATCTTGGAAGGAAGCCCAACCATATATCCAGAGCTTGTTGGATAAGTTAGACCAATCAAAAGTTAAGTATCGAGTATTAAATCATTAAATAAAGCCTCATACATTCTAGAATCGTTAAAAATGTATGAGGCTTATATTATTGATAGGAGGAGTTAATGTGGAGGTCATTGTAGGAGAAGTTTACCATCACTTTAAAGGCAACGACTATATAGTAAAAGGAATTGCTTCAAGCTCAGATGATCCAAATCAGCAGTACATAGTTTACGAAGATTTGGAAACCCACAAGTTATGGGTGAGAAGATATGAAGAGTTTGTGGAGGAACTACCTATAAGTAAGTACCCACACGTGAAACAAAAGTTCAGATTTGAGTTAGTATAGGAGTAGTTATATTATATATGTAGTGGGTAGTTATTATTGTAGTTGTCACGGTTATGACATTGATGGCCTGCTTACGAATGGCTAAGGAGAGTGATGAACATTTGTATAAACAAGGGCATAAACCGGAGAAAGAAGACAATATCGAATTACTATTTTCTTGTGCTCATATAGTAGTAGATTTGGAAGTACATGATCTAAAGCAGTTGCTAAAGAATCAAGGTTATGGGCGTATGGCGATGGATGCGGTAGATCAAGATACTAAAGGTATTCATACTGTGATTGATTCAAATTACCAACAAGCTGTAACCAACAAATTAGAGGCACATTTTTATATACGCAATGAACAATCCTATCAAGATATGCTCAAGGGATTGGTAGGATATATGGCGGATATAGATGGATATGAAGAAGGGCAGAAGCTGATAAACGATTGGATTCAATTCCATGATGATTGGATAGCAGACCATAGAAACCAGAAAGTTAAAGGTTGGGCCATACTAGTAACCATTACAGAACCGCCATTTGAAGGTAGGCAGTTGTATAGGCTTAGGGGTAATAGACTCGAATATACTGACTATGTATTTTTGAAACCCGAGCTATATGCCACAAAGAAACTAGCAAACCGCATAGCTGCAAAGTATTCTAAGAATTCTGCCTTTGGTACAGAAGTATATGAAGCAGTTCCAGTATATGAAGTTAGAAGATAGAGTGAACCAATTTGTCCACTCTATTTATGTTAATGATTTATTAACCTTTTGAATAGGTCATTACACTATAATATAGTTATAAGGTTAAAACAAAATTTCAATTTTATTTGGAGGCCAATACATATGAAATTAAGTGTTAAGGGCAGAAAGATTCTGGAATGCGTGGGAAATATAATCGCAGTAATCTGTGTATTGTTTCTTATCTGGGGCGTAGTATCCTTTGTGGATGTAAATATGCACAACGGATTAGGAGGTACCGGACCTTCCGATTGGAATATGTTCAAAATTTTGGTAGATTGGAGTAATGCCCGGTGATTAGAAATATTCCAGAGGATACCAAATACTTTCATTACTACAATGCTAATTCAAAGGGTATTAGAGCCGGAGACTGCGCTATAAGAGCCCTATCTTTAGCTCTAAACCAAACCTGGGAGGATACGTTGCAGGGTCTAACTGAGATGGCTTTAAAATGTAAACGTAGCCCAACTGAGACTGCCACTATAGCGAAGTACCTAAACCAAAAAGGATGGAGAAAAGAACTACAACCAAAGCACTTAGATGGAACTAAGTATACAGGCAAGCAATTTATAGATGCACGCCTAAAGAGTTCAGTCATTATCTGTAAGATTGGTCCCCACCATATAAGTGTGATATATGGTGGCAGGTTCTATGACACTTGGGACCCATCTGACTATACTGTCGGCAACTATTGGTGGTTCAATGGGCAGGCGTAATCGTTAATATAAAGGACAAACCTAATAATAGAAAGGATGGAGCATTTTGTCTAGAATGGTTAACTTGAATGGTACATGGTATCGGCAGGAAGATGTCATCGCGATGGGAAGATCCAAACTGGATAATTCCAAATACTCTGTATATCTGGAAGATGGTCGTCATGAGGAGGTCGAAGAATTTGAGTATGAAGCGGTTCTTGGAAATACCCATGTGGTGCAAGTTATTCCTTGTCGCACCGGAGAGTTTGTAAACGTATATAACACCGCTGATGGATATGAGATTGTACCATGTGTCATGATGGGGCTGTGTGCAGATGGCCAAGTTCGTTCCTTGGACTTTTGTGAAGGGTACTGCCAGGTGAACCAGATGGGACGAGATCCTGATAACTTCCTTGGGGTATATAGCACGTATGATCTGCAAGTAACGGGGGCATTTGGTTATAATGACTGGGTGAAGCTCCACGAAAACAAATAATACTATACAAAATCGTTAATAAATATAGGCAGTTCTAATGCTGCCTATCAAATATGTCGCTATGGTGGAATAGGCAGACACAAAGGACTTAAAATCCTTCGGAAGAAATTCCGTACCGGTTCAAGTCCGGTTAGCGACACCAGTAGATATACTTAAGGGAAGGTATCAATTATGGTGATGCCCGTACTAGTCTTTTGGAGGGTTGAGGACTAGACCATGCCGGAATGGCGGAATAGGCAGACGCATCGGACTTAAAATCCGAAGGTAGGAATACCGTGAGAGTTCAAATCTCTTTTCCGGCACCATTTATGTATAATTAATTGATAAAGGAGGTGCAACTATGGGTAAAAACTTTCATTGCTATCTCGTTTCAACTTGATTTAACAATATTAAGGTGCTACGAAGCATGGATGCAAGAAACGCTTTGAGAATGCGTCGAGCCGTGATACAGCAGCTGTAGCTAAGTGGAGTTAGATGAACAGCCTTATATAATATTGTGGTGATATAACTGCTATCATGTATATTATAAAAATGATATATGCATGACAAATTGAAATGCTGTTATATCAACAAAGCATAGAAATCCTGAAATGGTAGGATACGAAGAAGTATATTTTAACATTTACATTCTTCTGGAACCAAAGTACAAGGTTCTTTACTAGAGGTTGATTCCAGAATGGAGTCGTAATACGGGTAAGTGGAAACGTTCCTCATTTCTATGCTTAATATATGCTGGATTAGCTCAGTTGATAGAGCAACTGACTTGTAATCAGTAGGTCGTGAGTTTGAGTCTCACATCCAGCTCCAGTTGCTTCTGTATCAGATGCATAATATGGTACAGTAAAAGCTCCCTAAGGTGTACATCTTTATGCCGATGTGCAATAGATGAGGGTAAAACGTCGGGGAAGCAAGAAGCTCATTGTCACCTCATTATTTAGTGGGTCTCCCTAATAGGAAGACTCCTGACTTGTCTAGTCTCAGGTACATTTTATGTGCCGGTCCCCGCCAAAGCTTTGAGGCAGCTTGTGGGTTGGCTTACCCCATGATGGATGAAATCGAAGTAAGCCACTTATATGGCAGTATAGCTCAGCTGGGAGAGCGCCTGACCTGACACGGTGGGAGGTCGCAGGTTCAAGTCCTGCTACTGCCTAAAGCATCAATCCTGAAATGGTAGGATATGGAGAGATAGTCTTGATCAGTTATACTTTCCTGGAGCTGAGGTGCGAAGCTCTTTACTAGGAGTTTTCCAACGTGGGTGGATGTAACTGCGGATATTAGGAAAACGCCCTCTATTGGTGCTTTAAGATGCCTATGTAGATGCTGTACCACGTCGTTATCCAACGATAAGGAAATAGCTAGCAGGTATTGCATATTATGTGGGCTCCATCGAGGTGTAGCGCAGTTGGTAGCGCGCCTGCTTTGGGAGCAGGATGTCGCAGGTTCGATTCCTGTCACCTCGACCATTAAGACTAACTGTCCTGATCCTTGTTACAGATTCCTTTTAGTTAGGTCGCTAAATGATACTATGCTGTTTGATTGTGAACAAGGCTGTTAGAACACAATCTAAGGACAAATCACAACTAATCAAATGCAACGCTTACCATTGGTTGTGAAAAGCGAGGTTCGATGAAATTCAGAGTATCAGCAATCCGGACACTGCTGCCAAAACCCTTTGAATTTCTGGGCTGGTACGATTCCAGCAGATACCTGTTCAACTATTGAACCATATCGAAAGAATGCATCGGGTATCTAACGCTTAGACCTAAGTTTGTATGCTACGCAGACGGAGCCGCGGATCTGAATCGACGGAACCAAATTTAGGCGTTTGGCTGAACGACATCAGCAACTGCGAGAGGAATGCCACCTTGCGACGGGTGAAACATGTTATAATGTTTCGAAAGTAATAGGGCAGACTTTTGGAAGAGTGGGAGGAAGTAAATTTCGAAACGTATGAAGGTGACTAGTGAGAGTAGTTATCCCTCGATTCGTTATTTACAAGGTTAAACTCTTCTACCCGTGCCATTGTAGGTTAATGGTAGACTATCAGATTTCCAATCTGAAGATGGGAGTTCGATTCTCCTCAATGGCTCCATTATTAAATTTTAGAGGTGATAAAATTGAATGATGAAGTAGTTAAAGAAATTTTTAAACAAGAATTACGTAAGTATGTGGAGTCCGAGTTTGGGATTGATATGCAAACTGCTTTCATGATTCTTGAAGGTATCAAACGTATCAAGACCCAACAGATAGAAAATTTTGAAGAAGAACTTTTGAAGGTAAAGCTTGAAAATAAGGCCCTGGTTCAAGAAAACCATACACTTAGAAGTTTATTAGGCCTTACCTTAATTAACTATTAGTTCTTAATCATGGTGAGGTACCCCAATGGTAGAGGGATCCAGAAGGTGCACCTATAACAAGACTGGAACTGTGTGGGTTCGAATCCTGCCCTCGCCACCAGCCAGTAGCATTTAATGTGAACCAACTTATATGACGATATCCTCTCATATAGGAAGGGATGCAGTTATACTACAGATTGGCTCCATGTGTAAGATTAGCTCAGTCGGTAGAGCACCTGACTTTTAATCAGGATGTCATGAGTTCGAATCTCATATCTTACACCAATGGGCAATGTTTAGTGCATAGAGAGTACTAAAGTATGTCGTAAAGCATACCCCTGATATTAAATTGATCTTACGCTACTGATCATAGCAGCTTCTGATGACGATGTAATCTTTACGTAATGATAAGCAGGCAGAAGCACATAAGTTGTCCAATGATGCGATTTTCAGGGTTGTTTCACTTACTTTATCTTTTGATTTCTGACTAAGTTATCATGGGTTTAAAAGTAGAGTGAATAATGTGGGGCACAAAAGTATAAGGATGTGCAAAGGAGTTAGAGTACACCTCTGCTAACTGTGTAGAAATTGCATTAGGCCTTATGTTTAACATACAAATATGAATGACAAGGAAGTGCAAATTTATGGTAATAAAGTTATTAAAAGATACTAAAAAGGGTTACTATAAGTTTAGATTTAAGTCATTCAGTAAATATTTTAACACATTGTCAGATCTTGCACAATATTTACACAGTCATAATGATATTTATTTAGCCCCTACACAAATAAGTATTCGAGAGTTAAAGATTCTAGCTGCAAAGATGAGAAGCTTGCGATGTAGACAGCAGTAAATATCTGTCGCTATGATGGAATACGCACACAAAGGATTTAAAATTCTTCGGAAGAAATTCCATACCGGTTTGAAAATAGTTAGACCTATAATCGTTAATATAAATAGAGATATTGGCAAGTAGTCGAATGGTACAGACAATGGACTTTGACTCCATGCATTGCTGGTTCGAATCCAGCCTTGCCAGCCAGTCAAGATGCAACTCAGTAGGCCGCTAAAGGAAGCTATACCTAGGATAGCATTACTCTCGAGAGAAACTATGTAATATGGTTGCAGTGTTACATAGCATATATGCCCAGCTTAGTTTAAGAGTAAAACGTTTCCTCCGAGGAAAAGATGCCAAGTGCAAATCTGGTACTGGGAATAAGTTGGAGACCTGGTAACGCCGTACTCCTCACTCCGTAGGGTGACTCCTACATAAAGATCACGAGCGGTGCCCCTTTGTTTTAGCATTCTTCTGTGGGGGTTATTACAGGAAAATGCAAAGTCGACTTGGGTTGGTAAACCTCACTTCGGTGAAAGCTTCCAACCTTATAGGGTAGTGGTATCCTGGGTGGTAAAATCTGGTTCGATTCCGGAGGCTGATGGTTCGACTCCTGACGCATTGGTTCGTAAAACCACCCAAACTTGCCGGTGTGGTGGAACTGGTAGACACACTTGGCTTAGGACCAAGCGCCTCAAGCATGCGGGTTCGAATCCTGCCACCGGCACCAATAGCATCTTATTTCTTTTCATTTTTCTAGAATAAATGGCAGACTATATTTTATAGTCTGCCATTTATTCTTGTTAATGATTTGTTAACCTTTTATACATCGCAATTCGTTATAATAAATATAACAAACCACTAATTCAATATTTCTTTTATGGAGGTCAAACTATGGGTACTTTAATTCGTTGCTTACTTACCGGTTCTGTTCAGGACGAGGTTAAGTATCTTTCTCAATCGCAGATCGACAACAAGTTGGAGAAAGCCAAGCAGAATGCCATGCACATGTTCAAATCCTCCGAGGATGCAGTTTCCGTCAGATATGGGCTCAAGGTATACAATATGAATTCCCATAAGTTAGATTACTACGTAGTATTTGGGAAGCCTGTAGTAGTTTCTAAAGTAGAACCAGTATCCGAATTTATAGAGGTGTTGGAAGTTAAATAGATGCCCGCAGTACCCGCCCGCGGACAGGCGATGCTTCATGACCTGCAATTCATTACAACCGATATATGAGATAAAAATAATATATTTCAAGAAGGAGAGCAATATGACCAGATTTGACAGAGAACTTAAAGGAGAATATGGAGAGTTGTGGAAGAAAAAGGCTATCCATTATCTCCATAAGATTGAAGAGGAAGTATCCAAAGGAGAAATCACCATCGACAAAGAAGGGGTTGCCAGAAATTGCATTGGAAGAGTAGTAATGGACGACGTAGCAGATGCTCTCGATTACATCATTCGAGATGGTTCATTCAGTTGGGACAAAACTATTGAAGTCCGCCAAAAGGAAAATGAAGAGTTTGTTAAAGAGTATGCGTCCCATAGCCATCAGTATTCTGCAGAAGAACTTTCCGAAATGAGAGCAGCGTTCGGTGAAGGCACTAAAGTAATTAACCTCATCACAGGCCGAGAAATTCAACTTTAAATCATATGGAGGTACGTTAGCATGGGAAAACATTTAGAATTCACCCTTAATCAAGCAGCAAATTATCTAGCGGATAAATTCTCAAAGGATTTTGGTATCTCTAAGGCAGAAGCCAGGAGATACCTCATTGACGCCCTCACTTATAATGTAGTGGTGGAGGAGTTGGGGTTGCAGATTGAATTTCTTATCGAACAAACTGAGCAATCTAAAGAATAACTGGGAGGTACTATCATGGCAAAGTTAGGTAATAGTGGTTGGATTCCGTATCAAATTCGTATCAATGGTTCTGTGCAGAGAGGATGTTGTTTTCTTACAGAAATTGAACGTGGTTTACATGAATTCGAAATCGAAGCAAAGAAACTTCTAGATAACTCTCCAGAAGAAATTAAACATGTAATCTATGCAGTAAGATACATGCCGGATAACTATAGAAAACAAATGGAATACCGGTTCTATCTCATTCCTATGACAGAAGAAGTATTTGAAGAGCGTACCCAAAGTATCAAGAATGCTAGAATTTATGCATTACATCGTTGAAAAGGGAATAAGGTATGACAGAACTTGAGCATTTGAAATCCCTTCCGGTCGAAGAATTCGCGAAGCTGCTTGTCCAGCATGGATGTCGATATGACGAAGATTTCGCGTTTGATGGAGTAGAGGAGTATCCGTTGCAAATTTGTATAGAGGTTTACCAAACTACCGACGGAAAGCAGTTCTATTCTGAGGAATATGCAGTAGAGCATCAAATCAAACTACTTAATCAACTTCATATATGAATCGTTAATGGTAGTATATTGGGGGAATGAATAATGACAGTACTAGAACAAATTAGACATCTTCCTGCTTCTGATTTAGCTACTCTTCTAGTGCATCATACGTATGAGATATCAAAAGATTGGTATTTCGATGAAGAATTGGAACCATATAAAAATTATGATGAAGTCTGGATAACTTCATATGGTGGTGTATTTTATTCTGAGAAAGATGCTATACAAGCTCAGATAGCATATCTAGAATCATCTGTTGAATCGTTATAACCTATATAGAGGTAATTATAAGTGGAGCCTATTTTAGGCGTTCATAAAGAAGATGAAGTATATTATCAAGGCGCTTTCTGGATTGTGAGAGTTCAGCTTCACTGTGACTATCAGGTACGAAGTTAATCCTGATGTATCATTTGTCTAAATAATACGTACCAAGGCAATCATTATGATTTTGAATTGGAGTAATAAAGTTATGAATAAGACTGAAAAAGAATTAAAAGCTAGTAGGGAGCAGCTGTTAGCTCAGCTTAAAGAGTGCAATAATAAATTGGATGCTATTAAAGCAGAGAGAAATAGGAAGGCAGAGATCAAGCGAACGTATCGGCCTAACTACGTGGAACCCGTATACGAAACGAACTGGAAGGCTTATGCTGCCGATCTGGAAAGACACCTGATATACTTAGCTTCCCAGATGGATGAGGTTGCTAGCAAACAGATAGATGAAGCTATAATTAGCTATAAGAAAATCAACAGCTATAAAGTTCCGGTTGATCGCGCTAAAATCTGGAATTGTCCTCAGTGTGGAGAAAGCAATGTACTATATATTGGAGAGTATGGGTTTGACGAATTTAATAGAGAATATGCAGTTACCTGCTCTCAATGCGATTTCATTGGGCCTAAGACATCAGATTATGGCGAAGCATGGTGTGAATTTGAAGATTGGTTGAGAAAGGAGGGTTATTTAAAAGATGAAAACTGAACAATTTAGTAAGGTAGAACATCTAGTAGAAACAACTTGTGACGAAATTGATAAATTATACGATGGGTTAAACGTCCTTAAGCAACTACCTGAAATAGTTTCTGCAAGTATTCCGATTCATATTGAAAGAGATCTTAATTATTGTTATCATTTATTACATGGTATAAATGATACTATCGAGATACTACAGAAGTGTTTATATGGATAAAGAGACTCACAACCAAAACTTCCTACATTGGGATAAAGTTGAACGATTCAAACAAGCGTGTCCAAGCGGTGAAGTATTTGGACCTTACATGCCAGTTCCTGAAGTTGAATGTTTACGGTGTCCAGACACAACAATTGAGAAAGTGATAGACAAAGGAGAAACTGATGAAAATAATTGAAGGAAAATACACCAATGCTATTGTATATTCAGATACAGCTGAAGAATCTGCGTTAGGACAAGTTCAAGCTTTATGCAATCAATCATTTGCAAAAGATTCTAAAATCCGACTAATGCCGGATATTCATGCTGGTAAAGGATGTACTATTGGTACTACAATGACATATACAGACAAGATATGCCCTAGCATTGTCGGCGTAGATATTTCGTGTGGTATGCTTGTGGTACAGCTTAAAGAAAAGAGGGTCAATCTTCCTGAATTAGACAGTTGTATTCGGAAAAATATTCCTGCGGGCTATAGACAGATTAGAAAGAAGATCCATAAATTTGCTAGAGATTCAAGAATTGAAGAACTTATCGGTTATCCGGGAGATTACATGTATGCTCAAAGATCCATCGGATCTTGTGGAGCGGGGAATCATTTCGTTGAATTAGACAGAGATGATGATGGAAATCTCTATCTTGTTATCCACTCTGGATCTCGAAACCCCGGAGCTAATATCTGTAAATGGTATCAGGATAAAGCCTACAAAGCCTTGAAGAAGCAATATCAAAATGGTATTGATACTATTATCAAACATTATCATGAAACTGGTGAAACCAATAAAATTCAAGAAGCTATCAGCATGTATAAAGAAGTTGTGGATGAACCAATCTATGAACTTTCATATGTCGAAGGAGAACTGCTTGATAACTATCTTCATGATATGAAGATTCTTCAGCACTATGCAGATCTAAACAGAAAAGCTATTGCAGAAGTAATCATGTCTGAGTTAGGATTACATGAAGTAGATAGTTTCACTACTGTACACAACTATGTTGATGTAGAAAACAAAATCATTCGTAAGGGGGCTGTATCTGCTCAGCACGGACAACGCCTAATTATTCCTATGAATATGCGGGATGGATCGTTAATTTGTATTGGAAAAGGTAATAGCGATTGGAATAACTCTGCTCCACATGGTGCGGGTAGGCTGATGTCTAGGGCAGAAGCTCGTCAATCCTTCACAGTATCTGCTTTCAAGAAAAGTATGGAAGGTATCTTTACTACCTCTGTTGGTGCTGATACCCTTGATGAATGTCCAATGGTATACAAACCGATGGAAGAGATTATATCGCAGATTCATGATACTGTAGATATTGTAAAGACTATCAGACCTATATATAATTTCAAGACAGGAGATCAACCAAAGAAGGAAGTGAAGTGAATGTATATTTATAAAAGTGTAAAACAAGACATATTCGGAATGGCTCGAGTAGGATCCACCTCTGATAAATATGAAATATATGTCAATACTAATGATGGTGGAAAATTTCCTCATTTTCATTATCGAGTTATCGAGATGCTAAAGATTG